>Ga0126342_10000333_pt1 | contig 47260 bp, 51 predicted proteins | sample Cyp1metagenome_FD_92528 | JGI IMG/M metagenome (GOLD analysis project Ga0126342, IMG submission 92528) | Coral microbial communities from Lord Howe Island, Old Settlement Bay, Australia - Cyphastrea 1 metagenome | ecosystem: Host-associated > Invertebrates > Cnidaria > Coral ...
AGAGAAAATGGCCGCGTCGCTTTTATCAGACTCCACTTCATGTTTTTTCCCTTGCCCTCTCCCCTTCGTTTTTTCTTCGGTTCCTTTCTTGCTCACCTACCTTTCGTGTTCCCCCTCTCAAGTACTTTTGCTTACGTACTCCGATTTGGGAGAAGCAAAATATAAATTGGTATGGCGATTAATTTGGCACGTTAAGACATTGAGGTTCCTTTCTTTTCCGTTTGAAATATGTCATGTGTTTGGATTAAGATCTTCTATTTCAATATCTATTAAATTTCCTTTCAAAATCTACTGTATTCAAAATATTGCCAAAAATGGGATTTCGAAACTTTCCCGTAATATTAAGTTGAAAACCTTGATATAGAAACATGTTTTAATATTAAAAGACGTACCCTAATAAAAAGCACCCCGGGGCTGACTAGTTTTTATTATTAGGGGGTGAATCCCTCAAATGGTACCTTCATTTTCAAATTGTTTTCGAAAGGGGATAAATTAAAAATAAAATTGGCCAGTGGATTACAATACATTGACAACTCGCAGTTGGCATTCCTGTGATGGGTGTCAGAAGGAACAAAACGCAATATTCAGGTTTTGAAATGAACTGATATTCAAGTTGCTTTGATTTTCTTCACTTGAGAACTCAGACTTTCACAGGACACAAAGCATGAGCCGTTCTTCATAGCGAAGTTAGCGAAATGATCCATGGCTGCAAGAGCCTGTGTGTTTTTGGTAATACCTCCACAAAATGGAAATAGAATCTAGTTGTTTGTTAGATTTAAATCTTGTTAGCGCATTCCCTTGGATCAAATTGAAGAATTGAACGAGGGGATGGTCGAGCGTGGATCCTGTTCTTTTTGGCTTAATGTTTCCGCGTTGTATTCCGCAAACATGTCATGTTGGTTTGTCAATTTTGATCATGTTACTCCCAATCAAAACCACCAATTTCGTTGGTTAAACCCCCCACTGCTTCGAGGACAAGTGGCCAAAGATGCCCCGCAGCTCGCGTGACTGGACTTGTGCGGGCCCGATCAGGAAGCTGCGAGCGATCTTGCCGTTGAAACATGTTGAAACCCATGGAACCACCACTTTTGCAGGTAATTTGATCAGTTTTTTTTGTCAATATTTGTCCTGTCAATCCATTGGCCGCCAAGGTTAGTGCTGCAGAATAGCTGTGGCACATCAAATCCGTCACACGACCGGAGATGTGCTGACGTTCATTTTGGACATCGAAAATGGGACAGGACGAAGATTGAAACAGTGAATGGTGTCCCTAAGACAGTCCAAACATTGGTATTTATTGATATTTGGATTTGGGTTTGCCAAATAGAGATCCCCCAAAAGGTGCATTTTCATGAGAAAAGGATTACAGTATGTACATGAAAAAAGTGGTTACCCTGAAAACTTGGGTACCCTGTTTTCAGATGAACCCCATTTTGTATGTGGGGCGGTAGTTAAACCAACTGGTGTTTCCAAGAGCAGTGGAAGTGAATTCGACCATGCTGAATATACAATACACGGACTATGCCGCGTTCTTGCGGAATAGGTTGGCGAAACACAGAACTGCCCTCAATTTGCAAGTTGTCCTAAAATTTGGAACCCAAGGACACAATGATGTTTCGTCATTATCCAGTTTTGGGCAATCCCTCCATTTTGAGACCCCATTTGGTGGCAAAGAACATTTGAACACTGAGATTTCGTCCAGATTTTAAGCGCTTGCTCATGGTTTCTCTTTTTATGTTTGTGGCAAACAAATATGCCATTTGGAGTATCCTGGAGTTATCCTGGTATACCAGATATAGGGGTCCCATGGGGTCCCCCAAAAATGATAAAAAATGTAGAACATGAAAATCCAGGATGTTTTCTCGATCATCATTTGCTTCCGACTGTTCTGAATCGATCGGGGCTACTGCATCCGTTGGCATCAGTTCCGCCCTGTGGCTCCGCGACAAAGCGAGGTTTAGCTGCCAGGATTTTCTCGTGCCATGGGCCGTTTCTGTCGTATTCCAACTCAGGAGCCTTAGGGAAAATTGGAAACCAAGGAAGAACTTGGGAACGAACTTGGGAACCCAACATAACCCAACCATTTTTTTCAGGGATGTAACCTTAAGATACCTTGGACTTGGGAAATTGGACAAATCAACTGCTGGTTCTTTTTACACGCATAGAAACTCCTGGTTTCATCACAATTTTTCTGTGAGTTCCATTTACATCGCAGGACATGGCGCCAGCGCCTACTGAGGTTGGCAACATCGCGGTTCCCCTCAAATCTGCCAGAAAACCATCAACATTTGTTTTACGATTGGGGGTTTGACATTTTGTTACGACGCATTTGAGTTGTGTGAATTCAATAAATGGCACCCATCACAACATTTTCTGAAATCGGGACCTACTACTGAAGCACATGCTCGAAATATCTCGAAATCAAATTTTTCGAGCAAGACCAGTTTGGTTTCAGCTCGCAAAAAAACTCGCCACCGTTTGACTGACTTGGGAAACCCAACTGAGTCCTTTCCGCAGGCGCTCCCCATTCCAGAGGCTTGGAGCCGTGATCTTCCAACTTATGGAGCTTAGAATCCCATGGCCGCCATGGCCCATAGTTATACCATGGCCCATACCCATTCTACAACAATCAAGGTAGCTATGACCTTATGGGTATAGCACAACTATGACATCACATCCATTAATAACTAGCTAGTTATTCACCATACACCCATTAAGAACCCCTGGCCCAAGTACTGTACCCGAACTGCTGGCAATTTCTAGGTGCCGGTGTCCACTGAAGACCTCTTTGCCAAGCGTCCTAGAACCAAGAAGGCACCGATGGTAGGGGATGGATATGGGTTTGCCTTCAGATAGGCCATGATAGGCCTAACATCTGGGTTTTGATCATCATTTTCCCCACACAAGTTGCAATTTTGGGGTATCCCCCAAGTCACGGGACAAACCCATATTAATGCCAGCAACCATGGTGGTTATTTACTTATTCAGGTATTTTGGCATTAGGAACCTTTACAATCCAATCGACAAGCAATCAATTCAACGGATTTTGATAGTCCTTCAACGGAGTTTTCACAAATTTTGAGAGAACTCTTGGAACTTCTTACTGGATGATCGCATCTCAGGTCTGCTTGAACTGTTTATCTTGCCAGGACTGGGTGAAGAAAGCACGCTCTTCTGCCACAGGTTTCCCACTCATCTGAAAATCGGGATCTGAGGGAGTCTCAGATTTATTCAAAGATCCATATATGATTTTCATTGATTTTCAATCACGAACTCATAGTTTGGGCGAATTTTGGGCTTTCCCTGCGATTTTTTTGAACAGTTGCATGTGGCTTAAACAGTCAAGCAGAATTTGGAGGCTTTAAACAGATGACCAACATCCCAACAGTGCAATCGCAAGGATGCTGCAGCAGTAAGAATCAATATCAATCGACGTGGGCCAGTCCATCAGTGATAATTCATGCTCCTCAAACTGGCTTTCCGAAAGGTTGCCTGGTTTGATTCTCCCAGTATCTATGCTTTTTGTAGTGAGGAAATGGCCCGGGGAATCTGGGGCAGATATCCTGAGAGCAAAAGTCAGGTTGAAACCGCCTACTTCAGGTACGCAAACCATCAAAGCTTCGAAGGGTCGCTCTTTCCAGGCTGCTGAACTTGGATTTTTCGAGGCATGTTTGGATATTTTTGGATGGAAGGACTAGTCAGTTATTTAACATGGAAACTGAAGAAAAGGGGGTTCCCAAAAGATGATTTTACCTGATTTTACCTGTTAAATTTCCTGGATTTGATAAGAAAATGGAGTTCCCAAAAGAAAATGGGCTTCCCAAAATGTTAACATTTTACTACTGGATATGTCCTTTTCTCGGATTCCATGTCAACTTCTTGGAAACTCCACAGTCTGTTGGAAATCCTTGGGTCGTTCATTCTCGCGCTGTGAGTTGGAGTTGGAAATTATGTGTGATCAAGAAATGACCGATCACAGTGGGTTTACCCTCTGGTAAACAGCCACATAACGAACTGGAAAATCACCATTTTGAATGGGAAAACTCACTATTTCAATGGCCATTTTCAATAGCAAACTCTTAGTTTACCAGAGGGTAAGCGGTATACGTATTCTCAAATCAATCTGAGCCCAGAGAAGAATTTTCCAGAAATATTGTGGATGGAAGAAATCCTGCACCAGTTGGCAGTTGGTAGCTCTTGGCAACTATGAAACAGTGATGATGGGATATGGGATAAACATGGATAAACCATCAACTGGTGCAGGATTTCTTCCATCCGCCATCCACAGCTCAATGTTTCTTCCAACTGTCTTGGGATAGCCCCAGCAGTGTGGGGCGTTTCGAGGCTGCGAGTGCGGCACCCATGGCAATGCAGACTGTGCAGAGCTAAGATTTGGCATGACCCAATCAATGGTTGACAGTGGTTGACAGTGGTTGACTGGTCAGAATCTTTTGGAATTGGGACCTTTTTTCGGCGGGTCAATGATTTTTTCGTGCGCCGAGTTTTGGGGCAGATTTTGATCAATTTTAAAAGTGACTCAAGTTTCAAGGGTCTTGTTGCTGCGGATCATCCAAATAAGTTCATGTGCAGATATGGGATGTGATGGAGGCTGGGATGAAGCAATCTTCAAGTTTTTTCCTCTTCGATTCTTGTTGCCAAGCCGTGACGCAACGTGATTGCCTTGGTACCACGGACTTGCAGCGCTTCTCAAGCAAGGCTTTTATTGGGAATTTTATTCATCATTTTGGTGGAGATGACTATCCCACATAACAACACGGTTTTGTTGAAAACTGCGATTAACACGATTTCACACATATTCATACGGTTTCAACAAACAACATGCCCAACATGGTGCTGTTTTTTCGCAGTGAAACCAGCACTTTTGAAGCACTTTGATAGATTGTTTGCCAACCATTGCCATTTTCCAAGACTCATCTTGCCACCCAAAAGTGCTTTCACCAGCCATCTTTCACTTTGCCGTCGCCAAGCGCTCAAATCATGATCCAAGCGAACAAAGCCACGGTGGTCACGGAGTTTCACAAGCAAAGTTTAGAGGTGCGAAACATGGAACTGGACTTCTACCTCTTGGTCTTTGAACGGATCTCCACCATTTCAGCCCTACTGGCGGGTTTTGCCTCAACAGCCATTCAGGTTGAGGTTCCGGAAGGATCTTCCCCCATTTTGAAGACTTGCTATCTGCTGTTCGCGGCTACAGCACTGGGAGCGCATCTGCTGGTGGTGGTGGTGTGTACCATGTGCACCATGTGGGGTCCCGGCCATGCCCTACGTGGCCGCGATGCCAACTGTGTGGATCATGCTGTGGCTGTCTTGGATGCAGCTCAACGACAGATGGAGATGTTCTTCTTCTTGGGCTACTGGGTGGTTTCAGAATATAGTAATCCTCTTAGTAACCCATAGTTACTTGTAAAAGATAGAAAAGTAACTCATCAAAATGAGTAGGGGCTTACTTTTCTATCTGGGGGTTACTATAAAGACGATCAGTATAAAGCTGTTATCTTTCATCCCACCATTTGGGATGATTCTAAGCAAAAAACTTTTCAGTTGCCAGATCACCAGATCGCCAGGTTTGATTTCCTACTTCCTGAGCTGCATCTTCCTGGTCTGTTTACTCTTCGATCTCAAGGGCCGTATCTTGGTGTGTTCCATCTTCCTCCTGACCTTGATCTGGCTCGCCAGGAAGGTGCTTCGCATAGGGCAGGTCCTAAGGCCCGGAAGGTGGACCAGTGGCCACATCCACGGCAGCGCCGTGAAGATTGGCGAATTGATGGGAGATGATGCGCTCACGGCGGAGCACGGGGTGTCAGCCAGCTTCGCCACGAATTTCTGAGGAACGATTTGGATGGTGGGATGGGAACATAAATTGGAATAAACGGAATCCATGGAAAAAGGCCACATCACATTTTGACATAGCCTCTGGTAAACTAACATAAACTAACAGTTTGCTATTGAAAACGATGAAACATATCATTTATACTCGATTTAGTCATCAAACATGGTAATTTTCCAGTTCGTTATGTGGCTGTTTACCAGAGGGTAATCTCCATTGATATCCTATAAATATCCCATATCTGGTGAAAATTATGGCTTCTATGTCCATGATTACCCTCTGGTAAACTAACATAACTATGGAAAATCCCCATTTTTAATCGGTAAATCCACTATAAATGGCAACTTTCAATAGCTATGTTAAATTACCAGAGGGTATCCCATTCTAGTCTTTTGACCATGACAGGCCGCGCGGACCAGCTCTCTGGAGCCTCTCTGGAAGCTTTGCTGAACCCCCTGAAGGCGATGGGCTTCAGTGAGGGCTAACGAACCAGCAGAATTTGTTGGTTACGAAATCCATTCAAGACTCTCCAATTTCTGGGCCAATAGTGTTGAACCACACCCATATATACATATATAAGACAGAATATATATATATATATATCCATTTGATGATGTCTCAAACCTGGATATCTCATTCCATCCCTTGTGAATCTGGTGAAAATTCATCCCTTTTTTTCGCCATTGAAATGGCCGTCATAAAAAAGGCGTATCGGCATTTGGCACAGAGTCATCATTGGGTGTCAACCCACCATAGATAAGACGGGTATCCAAATTGATACAAATTGTCCTATACTGGTATCAAGACACCATAGATTGTCATAAATTGGTGTGAATGTCATGGGGATAATCCACTGATTAGTGGATTAGTGTGCCAACTTGGATAATGCGGAGGATGATCGGCTCCACAATGTCGTCGAATGGAGGAGTCTGTGCAAGTGTTGGACAAGTGTTTTTAGTGGAGTGTTATGATTTGACCTTGGATTTTCGGGAATGTTGGTTGATGTTGGTTGATGTAGACGTTATAAATCCTCACTCTTTCCAGGCAATTCATTACCCATATTTGGCTTTGATATTCAGAGGTATTACTGTATTACTAACCTATAGTTTGCAGAAAACTCACATGGAACCCGAGATGGAGTTGTTTGTCTTGAAGTGAAAAAGATTGAAGAGAAGGAATCCTTGAGGTTTGCAAAGCAGGCAAACACATGACACCAGCACCATGATTTTCTGTGGGTCCAAAGCGAAGTTGATAAACAATGGTAAACACCCACGGATGCTCTGCAGTGCGGTTCAAGCACTTGCCTATTTTTTTAAATGTTGAATGCACATACACGGCAAGAACATGTTGACTTCAACAGTGACAATGCTATACACATATCATGCTAAGAACAAGGTTGATGCAGTTGATGATTATTTATGCATGATGAACATGTTCATTGCAGGATGTCGGATATACACGGAACCCAACTGCAACTTTCAAAGTCACCAACGTGTAGATCCTGCAGCACCAGGGTTGTGCCATTGTCAGAAACCAGCCTGGCTCAGTGTGGGCCATAGTGCCACAATGGAAACCCTATCCTTTGACATCAAACATACGATGGAAGAAATCCTGCATCACCTTGGATGGTTGAAACCCCATCAATAGTGGGATAAATTTACAGTTTACCAGTTTGCCAATTGGTGCAGGATTTCTTTGACATCAAAATACATGCAACATATGAAACATATGAAACATCAGCCATGAACAGTATGGATCCGAACATGATGGGCATGTGGGGAATGGGTGGCGCCTCAGCAGCAATCAATGGAGGAGTCCATGGAGCCACTGGTCGACCAGACCCATTGTTGGTCACTGTGATAACCCACTGTGATAACCCCTCCAAAAACGTTGGCACATTGAATTTTCCTATGTTTTCTTGATTTTTCTTGATGATAGTGTGTTGCAGCTATGGGAAACATATGGAAAAATTGTAACTTTTCGTGCTATGCTACAAGAATCCCAAGCCCAAGCTGCGCAGCTTGAGCCGCTTGAGCCGACAAGCCATTTTTTCAAGTTATGGACCGTCACCAGGTATGCAAGCCATGGCTGCCATGAACAACATGGCCATGAACAACATGGCTATGATGGGTTGTGGCTGGGCAGATGGAAGATGCTGGGAAGATGCTGAAAGATGGATTCTGGGGAACCCAGAGGATTTTTTTTGAACGGGCACAAGTCAGAGAGGTTATGAATGTCACCTTCAGATTTTGGGGAACCCATTCAGAATTGAGGTCACCTGTCACTTTTTTTTTTTGTTTTTTTGGGACGTTTTCTGAGATTCGCCCTTACCAGGTGGTTGGAATCCGCCGCCCCGACCTGTGTTTTTGTTAGTCGGGATTGGTGGGACTGGTCGAGAATGGTCATGGCTTAAACATGCTTAAACCATCCATAGATACTCGTAGATACTAAACATGATCCATAGATACTCATGACTCATAGATACTCATAAATTTAATTTTTAGATACTCATAGATACTCATAGATACTCATAAATTGATGGCCTGACGAACTTGACCCAAACGGCCCAAAGTTGAGATTCAACTTCCTGCCCTCCAGGGACACAAATTCAAGGTATGGGACATAGGTCAGCAAGGGGCCATTAGGCAGCAAATTCGATTTTTGGGGTTGTTGTTTGCAACCATCCATATCTGGAGTACCTTCATTTCGCCCATCCCATACCCAATCACTTTTTTTAAATCCATCCATCCTACCTTTTTTGGGAAAATGATGGCTACACCAAGAAACCATCTGGCTGCCAGGGCCATGGCTATGGCCGGTATGCAGGCCGTCAGGGGCGTGGCTTAATCAAATCATTGGGTAAACCTTACCTGAAAATGATGGGAAAATCCATTGGAAAAAAAATTCCAAACGACTGATTTTTCCAATCCATTGGAAATTGTCCATCGGCAAACACATCGAATCATGTTTTCCAACAGGAAAAAAGAAGCATTTGGGTGTATAGTGGTAAGTGGTACCAACCGCTTAGTACTACATATTCCCAGTAAAACTTTTGGCCATGGCATGCCATGGCGAGTTTTGATGCATAGGTTTACCCTCTGGTAATTTAACAGTTGGCTATTGAAAATTGTGATTTATAGTGGATTTTCCCATGAAAAATGGGTATTTTCCTGTTCGTTATGTGGCTGTTTACCAGAGGGTAACCAGTTTCCACTCCCTTCTGTTGGACTGTGGGGAGCCATAGAAGCCATGTTGGAGACGTGGCGCCTGGCGCCTTCCGCAGGCCTCGGTTCCCTTGACGAGCCTAGCAACTTCCAGTGTGGTTGCCGAAGGATCAGGACCAGGGGCCGAAAAAAAAAAACTGGGTGACCTCAATGATGGGTCATTAAATGTCCCCATTGAACATCACCCAACCATTAGGTATATGGTCTATAATGGCTACTATAAGGTGATGTCCAATATACCCAAAATGGGACAGTTACCAACCACTGTCAATGGTAACGAGTACTTGCTGACGAAGAATTCTGGGCATAAGCTTTGTGATACATGTGATAAGCCTAAGTTGGGATATAGCACTTTAAGGTCTTATCCACTACTGGAACTGGCCAAGTACTACCAGATCCTTCTGCCCAGTGCCGGCTTTTCACCTGATCCTTGGTTTCCTGATTGATGGTAGCCCAAAATCATCCAAAATGGATTGTGAATGGGAAAAAACCCATGGTTTGGGGTACCCATATTTCAGGAATCCTCCATATGTGCAGATATATATATGACATTATCCGCAATTTGGGGAAGAACACCCTCATCTCTATGGATTTGCCCCGAGTGGCTGTTCACATCGCTGTAGGAATCTTCATTTTTTGCCCCCCAAAAATTACGATTTTTCACAGGTTTCAGCATCGATTTGTCAACAAAAACCCACAGATCCTTCCTGCTGTTGGTCAAATTTCCCCCTACCCTCTGGTAAACTAACATAGCTATGGAAAATCACAATTTTTAATGGGAAAATCAACTATAAATGGCCATTCTCAATAGCTATGTTAGTTTACCTTCCCCTATTTTTGTCCGCCCGAGGCGAGGAAGGTGCCCGGAGCAAGGCATCCGGAGCCCCGCCAGCCATTCCGCCAGCCGCCCTGCCCGACGCTCCCACGGCACCGCCGCCTGCGCCGCCTGCGCCGCCTGTGCCTGCGCCGCCTGTGCCTGCGCAGCCGACACAGGTGGAGCTCGCTGGGACCTGGCCCAAGATTTCAGCTAACCCTCTGGTAAACTAACAGTTTGCTATTGAGAATGGCCATTTATAGTTGATTTTCCCATTAAAAATGGTGATTTTCCATAGCTATGTGGCAGTTTACCAGAGGGTAACCCTCTGGTAAACAGCCATAACGAACTGGAAAATCACATGTTTTCATGGGTAAATCAACTATTTCGACTGGGGCATTTTCAATGTGTGAAATTTCCAAATGATTCAGATGCTATATTTTAAGGTGGAAGTCTTAGAATTCAGATTGGTGATGGTTTGACCCCTGGTGGTTTGAACCAGTTTTCAGTTTTTTCTACGGAAAACAAATGGGATGATGATCCCAAGTGACAAATATGTTAAATATGTCTTTTCTTGGGTTGAAACTGCCAATCAAGAAAAATTGACCCAATACATTTGGCTTTCTGACTAAATCACTTTTGAGAATTGGTTGATTTGTAGGAAACCTCCACTGGGGGATCGTTTAGGGGTTGATATGCAAGAAAGGTTTACTCTGTGAACATCTTAAACCATCCAATCTTGAGGGGAATCATGTTGAACCAAGTTTAATTTGCATGTGTGTGGGACTGGGTAAAATCGACACCCAAAACTGGATTTGACTAGATTTGGGTTGGTATATAGTTTCAGATTTCAAATGGTTATAAGTTACAATTAGTATGATGTTCAATGTTTCGGACTATGAATGTCTTTGCAACGAAGCAAGATCTGGAATCAGCCCTGCAGAAAATGGGTATGATTCATGACACGGTTTTTTTTGGTGGTGATTTCCACCGAACACTGGGCGTATTTGGCTATGGCGGCTATGGCTTGTTGGACCCCCCAAAAAAAGATACCCTCTGGCTATTTAACACAGCCATGCAAAATGGCCTATTTATAGATGGTTTACCTATTAAAAATTGTGATTTTCCATGGCTATGTTAAATAGCCAGATGGTAATCCATTTTTGTGGGTCGGTAGTCCATGTTCTCGTTTTCGAGCCCAAACTCGCCAAATCTCGGGACATGGGCCATTTGCATAGGGAATTATGATGAACAAGTGGATGGAATGAGGTTTTCCGATATATTTTTTCAGGTAGCCTCTGGTAATTTAACAGTTTGCTATTGAAAATGACCATTTATTTATAGTGGATTTTCCCGAAAACGGTGATTTTCCATAGTTATGTTAGTTTACCAGAGGGTAGCAAACCCATGTGATGATTGTGCCACAGATTGAATCCGCTCGCTGTTGCAGGTGAAGAATCCGCCGCGGACTGCAGGAGGCGGAAACACATTCCGCCCAAGGGGCTTCTAATTGGGAGATATTTATGCCACTTTCTTTTGGGCAAATCAGTAAAACCTTCGAGATAAGATTGAACATATTGGAATATATTGAAATGGTTCGATGCAGAAGATGCAATTAATCCATATTAATCCAGTCATTTTTGATTTTGCAGTCAACATGCGACCTGCCGTGGCATGACCTTCGACCGGTGGGGGATATGCCCAAATCACCCGAGTTTAACAAACTAAGGGAACAACATGGAAATTGCAAGAAACATCAGAAATGATCATAGATCCACTAGTTACACTAGTTGATGGGATTCCTATATAATGTCCTTTTCTTCAAAAAAAAGATGGGATCATGACCATGATCTATTACTATGGCCATGATCATAAGCCATGATTTTCCCATCATTTTCCGCTAAAAGTTCGGTGAATCCCGCGGGGAAATGTCGAAATGTCGCCTCCAGTCACGGTGATCATGACCATGACGGCCGAGAACGACCAGGGCTACATCGTGGAGAAAGACGAAGAGGACAGGATCCCCTAGGGCCCTAGGAAGTTCCCAAGGAAAAATAACTTCCATTTATAGGGCAGGTCCTATTGCCAATCATTGCCATTTAGGGCTTCAATGACATTTCTAAGGTTCAATCGTGAATTATTGACCTTCACACATGAGCGCGCAATGACTTGAGTGATATATCACATGATGAAGGTTAATATTGGACCCCAAAGTGATGTATAGAGCGCTATTCAATGTTGATCAGTGGGCATCGAACCTGGTTCTTTAATCCTATCTCCATGCTTGTTGCTAAAGCCCTGCAAATGTTCATCACCGATTGGAATACGATGATTGTTTTCCCCTGATGAACCTTTAGTTGTTCATTGTTGATAAGAATATTTTTTTCCAATACGATAAATGTTATTCCATTGTTTTGTATTGGAAGATCCTTTTTGAATCTTCGAGGCATGTCCAATTGTTCTGGCGTTTCACTAGTATGTTTGTCGAAGGTTTTGCCAAGTACGTATTATAACTATAAGGATCCCCAATAGCCCAGTATAAGTCCCTATTTCATCACCAACCAAGAATGGTATTTTGATGTATCTTCTTCATGGTTGGAGCTGAAGTTCCTTCATTTCAGAGTCATCCTTGGGCTCACGAGCCTCAGATCATCAACGAGATGCTGGACACCGATTGGTCGCACTTTCTTCGACTGGCGGGATGCCTCAGCTGGTGATATTTCAGCCATGAATTACACGTTGCTGTAATTTGCCATCACATGAATCACATGGTCTAATATGATCTAATGATATCTAATGGGATTTCATAGGAATTAGCAAAGATCAGGATATATCGAACGTTTTTTTCATGGGGTTGATAAACTAACTGGGAGGCAACACCAGGGATTGGGATGGATGCCATGGAACTTGACCACCTTATTTGGGCTCCAGATATTTACCCGCCATATTAACCCTCTGGTAAACGTTTACAGTTTGCTATTGAAAATGACCATAGAAATAGTGGATTTACCCATTAATAGCATGGTGATGTTCCATAGTTATGTTAAATTACCAGAGGGTTTATTATATGTGTGTTTCAACACTTGAAATGGTGCTTTGGATAGTGGTTTGGATCTCCCTTTTTTCAGGTGCATTGTTGAGGACATATATCAGTTTTAACTGCTCACCACTGGATGATAGCAGCTGCTCTACCTGCAGGGACCCTGAATGGCGCTGTGCTGGAATTGCTGCCCTCTTTGTCGAAGATGATGATGTTCCGATTGAAAATGGAGGCAGAATCTATACCCAGCCATTGTTCTTTGCAGAGATGAGAACATTGTACAACACATATAATCCATTGTATATCATTGTATAATATCCAATGAAATCCATTGTATCCAAAATGAAATTGGGTACAGAGTATTGTTTAAAGTGACTGACGTGTACGTTTCATCGGATTTGGTCATTTTTCATTGAAAGTATGTGTCGCAATCGTCAGTGTGCCCGCAGTGCAGCTTGCATGTTTCAGTTGGAAGAGCTGCATGTTTGAAACATGAGAGACACAATGTAAAACTTTAGGTGCTAATGAAACAATGGCACCAGAACATAACTGTAGTTCATGCGAGTTTAGTTTTTTCCGGGATCCCCGTATCTGGGAGTTCCAATTATTTCAGTGGATACATACATATAGTATTATATACATACACACATAGATTTACAGGAATCATATCGGAACATCCCAAATCTATAGATTTATGAAATCATAGGAATGGAAATCTATCTTGATTTATAGGACATGTTACATCCTCGGATGGAAATCCTATATATCCTATATATATCCTATATATACATAGATTTACATCCCAACATATCCCAACTGATGGAAATCCCCATTTTTCTGCCCCGAGGTCGGCCCAGATCCGGAGGCTTCGATGGGACGAGGTGCGACGAAAAGTGATCGAATTCATCAGATTTTTGAGATGAAACGCTGCCAAGATATCATGGTTTTTGAAATACATTTATATATTATATCATATATATATATATATATATCAATATATATATATATATATCAATATATATATATATCAATATATATATATATATATATATCAATATATATATATATACATATTCATCTTGATGAGATATCATTATATATATATATAATACACATATACATATCATGAACCGGATGACGAACCAAAACCCAACAAAAACATCATCCCAAGAGCCACCGGAAACGTTTTTCCACAGCCAGGTTCAGCCGTCGCTATTGGTGTCCAAGAGGTTGCCGAAAAGATCAGCGAGGCGCTGTGATCGGACGGCGATTGTGAACATCCCCTATACGGCCAGGGAGGTTTTTATTGGGAAATCCGATTTTTATATTGGGATTATTGAAAAAATATGTGATTATTATTGGGAAATCCCATAAATCAAAATCCATTATTATTTATAAATGGATGTTTATAGCTGGGAAAATCATGAAACTATATTATATATATGGGATGTTCAAACGTTTGCCATGTTTTTTATTACACCGAAGGGTAACCACCCAAACTTTTTTTCAACGGTTGGAGTACAGCAGAAATGTGAAGGATCGATACTTGATGACAATTGCAAACAAGAACTTGGCTGGTTGAATAGCAACCATTCTGTTGAGGAATTTCCCCTTTGACCTCATAGAGGAGTTGCTTTTTACTACAGTACCAAGAGAATGGGGTCACCCCATAGAAGAAAACCGATGGCTCTCAGATTCACCTCCGTCATCAAACATGGCTGGAAAAATCGCTGTATAGATGATCTTCCCAGCTATAAACACCTCCAGTTTAGGGGATTTCGCAGATTCAACAACTTTGATGACACCGGAGTTAGACATATTTTCAAGTTACCCTCTGGTAAACAGCCACATAACTATGGAAAATCACCATTTTTAATGGGAAAACCCACTACAAATGGCCAATTTCAATAGCTATATGATTGTTAAATTACCAGAGGGTAGACAATCTCCAAGCCGAGTCCGACTCACTTCCCATCGAGGCGCAGGCTCTCTTTGTAGTGCCGCAAGTCGGCAAGACGGGTGAGGCGGGAGATCGTGTTCGAATTCCCCCGAGGTCATTGGATGGTAAAATGCCAGAAATCAACGAGCTAAACGGGGGGGGATTTGACAGCCACGGATTACTGGTGATTGTACCCATAGGATCCATGTATGCCATATATGGTAACATTTGAGGTATATTGATGGTAAATGTTACCATATATGGCATACATGGATCCTATGGGGTAGATAATGTTTCATAATTTCTCCAGGTTTCCTTCCCATCATTTCCTTCTTTTTTTCCAAGTCTGGGCTGGAAAAAAACTGCTGGTGACTCTTGATGAAGATGTCAAGGCCCAACACGACTGGTACCATGTGCTGTTCGTTCTTGGGACAGGAACTTGCTGTGTCCGCAGCCATGGGTGGTGGAAGAAGTTACATCCTCTCCACCATCCATGAGTTGTACCAGGAGAGATCTCCCATGGCCATCATGGGACCCGATGGAAGCTGTGTTCAACACCATCCCGAAAGGGGGGTCAACAATTTTGAGATTTTGAGACATGCCCAAATCAAGGTGCTCATGTTTTTTTTTGGATATGGATGAGCATGGATAAACCCTGGCAGACCAAATCCCACAATGGCCAAGATTTCAGGATAGTTTTCACAGCATGGAGGCACCAAGAGGGGGTTGTTGATCAAGGAAAAAGACAGGTATGTGCGATTTCAATGGATAGAACATGTTCATTTCTGTTGGGTTTAGGTTTTCACGGAGATTAAATGTTCATCACCTTTTAAAAAAATAGCAGCTCAACAAACCATGGGATATCTGAGGCTCTAACCGATGGATTTTATGGATTTTCGACCTTTCATAATTGGTAGCACCCTCTCATTGTTTTTGATTACATCATAGTTGCATCAGTTGCACCCTCACTATATCCCTGTTTACAGTATTTATATTGTTTAATATCCTTGTAAAATCACACTATTTACAGCTTATTACCCATCAGGGTATGGATCAACGTTGTTGATATTGGGGGTTTGTTGCCATTTTGAGGTTTTCCAATGAAGGTAGCAGGATGACGAGTCCTGACTCATGGCTTCTGGCATTCGACCATGGGCCAGTCAGATCGCCGAAGCGATCGAAGGGTGGGAACGGTGGCCAGACCTGTATAGGAAGCTGGTGATTGCCCAAAAGAAAGCTCTAGCAGCTCACCAGAAGCCCAGGAAGCAGTTGCACGGCGTGATGCCAGGCAGACGGCGTATTCCTGTCAGGCTCTGTCTGGCATGGATGGACATTCCTCCAAGTGAAGGGTATAGCCGACTGAAATCGGTCCATGGAGCTTTACGCCGCAGCGTCCTCAAACAGCAAAAACCCAAGCTGTGGGGACCTCTAGACAGAGGTCACACGGAGCTCAAAGACTACATGGCAGACTTCCTCAAGTCACGGGTGATGGACGCCTACACCAGATGCAAGCCCAGCTAGGGGTCATTCACCTGGTGAGTTTCGTGGACTTTTGGCAAGACGAATCAGGACAAGAAAGAAGTGATGATCAACTTTCCAATCCTTTCTGGATCTGCAAACTGGGATGTACGGCGTTGCCCTTTTCGCAACGGAAACCAATTCGCTGATGCCCGGATCAGAAACTATGCCCGGCGAACCTTCACCACTTTCCATTGGCATCGCTTCAGTGGCATCTACATCGTCTCTAATGCGAAACGTGCTGAGCTTGCAGAGAGAGAGAGAGCTACGCGCCGAGCCTTGAAGGACCTACGTGCCCCATTTCCCAAAAGCAAAGAGCCATACTTCTTCAAGGGCACTAACGCTGTGAAGCAGGTGCTGCAAGAGGAGCTCCAACTCAGTACTGAGGAGCTGCTCAGCTCGCAGGAAGAAGATCGAAGGCGCGCCAGAAAAGCAAGACAAACAGGAGAAGAAGAGGTGTCTCCAGGCTTCTGACAGAAACTGCCATGCTGCAGCGAATCAAAAAAGTGGCCAAAAGATCTTCAGTTCCTCGCATTTTGACGACATTCGCGGGTTGTTGCGCAACTATACCCCATCTTTGAATTTTTGACCAACAGTTAAGTCGTGCAGGAAGGGCCCCCCCAGTTAGAAGTTGGTTTGTGACCAGTTCAAAAAATAGTTCGAATTACCATGCCATCCAATTATATTTATAGATGTGTTTTCTTCACCACAACCCCTAGTTCCATCAGCTATAGCCACCTCGGCTAACGTGGTGTATATAATCATCATAAACCCTAGTTATATCAGCTACCAAAGGTACCCACAGAATCCGTGATTATATAAATCATTAAAAATCACCAGCTCAGCGATCCCCAGGAGGTCAGCAAGTGGCGTTGTGCCGCCATCCTGAAGGGTGCGGCGCCTCTCTCCTCCTCCAGGAAACGCGCAAGGCACCGACTGGCGCAGCGGTGTCAAACATGGTTGGGAAATCCCCAAATTCCAAGGTGCGTATAATGGGAAACTCATGTACATGTATGGGACAATCTTTGTAATCATGGGAAAATCTGTTATATCATGAATCATCATAGTTTTCCCCATTCGTTCATTCATGCATTCATTCATTCATGCATGCATGCCTTTATATATTTTGGTTCATTCACTGCTTCGCTCATTCGTTCACTCAATCATTCAATTCAATTCAAGTCAAGTCAGTTCAATTCAAATCAATTCAATCTTTCATTCATTTTCTGCAATTTATTCATTTCAGACACTTCAATTCTTTCCAGCTCGCCAACAGGTCCTGTAAGCAAACTGGTTCCTATAGTCATGTCATGTCCTATTTTTGAAACTTCCGCCCTGGCGCGTGCCGGGCACTACCTGGTATAATATCCAAAAATGTAACAATATTTGTTGATATAGTAAAATATAGTGTTCAAAAGTATGATATATATATATATATATTTTGTGTTTATTTAAAATAATAGTTCAATTTTGTATATATATATATTTATATTTATATATATGTAATGTAGCATCATTTAAATCAATATAACATAGTATATTGTGATATAATGTAGTATAAAATATAATTTAGTTTCATAGAATTAAATGTAGCTTAATATAGTATAATTGATTTTTGTTAACATAATATAATGTAATAAAATTTAATATGATACAGTAAAATATAATATATTTTTATCCGATACAATAAGATAAAACATAATATAATATTTTTAATATTATATTACATTTTATTTTAATATAATATGTCATATTATGTTTTATTGTGCTATATTTTATTTTATTTTATTATATCATATTATATTTTTTTGGTTTGCAATGCAATGTAACGTGATGTAATGTAATGTAATTATATGTATATATATATATATGTATATTTATTTATTTATCCAAGGAAACGACCCTGCGGTAAGCGGTAATCAAACATGGGTTGTTGGAAAATCTCCTATTTATAGATTATTTTCCACCAAAACCTCTATTTATAGGGAATTTTCCGGCCACATTTGATTACCAGAGGGTAGTTCTTGATGAAAGTAGTTGGTGCCAGATGAGAACTGGCTGTTTGTCTCATTTTGGTGGTTTAAATCTTGAAGAATTCTCGATCAACTCCCCATGAATGTTGCAGTATATTGCCATTCTTGCTGTAGATCGTTGGACCATGTTGGACCGTCGAACAAAATCATTCCTACAATATCTCAAAGCCATATTGGCTACATAGATGTCCTTTTCCCATTGGTTGGTTGATTAATAGAGGGGTTTGAAGAAACCCCTTTAACAACAGGTTTCTATGATGATAGATGGGATTAACCAGCTCCCGGCCCCTCTATTTTTACCAAAAGGACATTATTGATTGGCTATAGATAACAACTCTGGTGCAGCTGGTTCTTGAACCCCCGATTGGTATGGAAAATGGTATCTGTTGACCCTCAAATAACTGCTGGGGTGTGCTAACCCATCCCCAAAACATTCTGGATGTCCATGGATCAAAACATGTCTCCGGTTACAAAGGACCCACAAATCCCACCTGCTTGTGGCAGTGCGTTGTTTGTTGATGTTTTGCCCTTTGGAGGTTTCAGCCACTTAGAAACAATATCATATGTGCATTTATTCTTCAGTTATATGGGGTTTTCTATGTTTTCTTAAACTGGGGGATCTCCAAGTCACCATGGGTTTCAATATCAACATGTCTTCAAAATTGGATGACTTGCGGTAACCCGGCAACGGAAACCTCTGGACCTGTTGATCTGCAGGAAAGATGAGCCCAAGGCGCTGCTGGAAAGGTTTGAACATGAGCCGGTGGACTATTGAATCATTACCCTCTGGTAAACAGCCACATAACGAACTGGAAAATCACCATGTTTTTTTGATGGGTAAATCCACTAAAAATGGCAATTTTCAATAGCAAACTGTTAGTTTACCAGAGGGTATTTCAGATCTTTGAAACCGTTGGATGTTTGTATTCCAGTGATTTGTGGTGAATGTGATCACTTGTATCACTTCATATCGTTTGTGGCCCAAAACCTCGATATCCAGATGGGTATTTATATGTATTTATTCAATGGGAATTCCAGGATCCTAAAATGGAGGTACTGTACCATATAAGGCCATATTTTGGGGGGATATCCCCTTACATAGGCCTTATATATGGTAGGTACCTCCAATTTAGGATCCTGGAATGGCCATTGATTTATACACATCTCAAAATACATAAGATTCCCTGATTCATCTCTATTCCCTGCCGTTTTTTGGGGGACACGAAATCGCGGCCGTTGACAGCCTCAGCCACATGAAAAGGAAGCCACCGAGAAGGATCACCAAGTGAAGGACGCAGGGATATGCCGGATATTTGGGATATCATACAACCCATAAAAAACATACCCTCTGGTAACAGTTAGCTATTGAAAATGGCCCATAAAGATGGTGATTTGGGGAAACAACAAATTGTACCATTTGGAATAATGGATACTTTTCTAAAACACATATTTGGGGTGTCCTAAAGATCAGGTGTGGTGAGAGTTGAACCATCATTTTTCATCCCACTGAGATGTTGTCCATTCCCTAAACGTCTTGGGATGTGTGCACCAGGCAAGTGTCGCATAAACCTGCCAAAAGGCAGATCTCAAAAACCATGCAGAATCACCCTCATGGCTCTGATTTTTCATCCCAACATTTTCCGAAACCTACCGCCAATGATGGTTGTTTCCCCATGATTTCTCCTTGATTTTCCAGTTCTACTCCCTCCAAAAACTCAAGCCCCAAGACTTGGAGGAGATGCAGCTGCTTCCCAAAGCAATCATCTACCTCGGATCCGAAGAAGGCTTGAAGGATGAGAACGCCATTCCGCAGTTCACCAAACAAGTGGGCAGGCTGGGCAGCGTGACAAATATATGGGGAAACCAAGGGAAACTGAGATAAATTTCGGGATGTATTCATTTGCAAGGCGAATGTTAGTTACATGGGCAGATATGATTTCTATGGGCTGACAGCCACCTAGAAATGCGACCAAAGTTTGGTGCTGCACCGGAGGTTTCTCCTGACCCTTGGTGCTGAAGTGGTTTTCAAGACGCTGACGGATGCCTTCAGTAAGTTGGAAGGCCGTGTTGCCTATAGAAAGGCCCATCTTGAGGGGGGTTTGGAGTTGAAGGACTTGGATGCTGATCCATCAGATCGATCTAGTGAGATTGGAGGGGACAGTTTTGCATCACTTCTTTCCAGATCAGATGGACCAAAACCTGATTTTTCCAGATCTTTCCAGATTGTCACCAGATTTTTTTCGGTGTTGCTACATGCCACACCTGTTTCCACGTCATGTTTCCGCGTCATGTCGCCCAGTCCCTGGTCTACATGGCGCACGAACTCTTCACCAAGCGAAAAAGACACATCACCTTTGAGGCGGCCGGGATCAGAATGCTGGCTGTCAAGATGTTTGCACGGTTGGGGCTTGTTATACCGATGTACATATGAATATATCATCATATATATATATATATATGTACCTGTATTTTGTTTTGTTCTTTTTCCCCCGAATGATCTGGACAATCGGATGATATGCAATGATATCTACATGTTGGATCATCATCATCATCATCATCAGCATCAGCATCAGCATCAGCATCAGCATCATTTCAGCATCATTTCATCATCATTTCAGCATCATTTCATCATCATTTCAGCATCATTTCAGCATTATTTCAGCATCATTTCATCATCATTTCATCATCATTTCAGCATCATTTCAGCATCATTTCAGCATGTATACCTGCCACTTTTCCAAAATCAAACATCATCAAACATTCCATCTCTCAGACTTTTCCATCCCCATCCCAGGATAAGAAGCAATGCGTGGAAAAGTTCCTGCTTCCCATTGGCCCCGACATTCGAGCAATGAGGGCCAAAGAACGGGAGGCCTACTGCCTTCTGGTCGGCTTCTGGGGAAAACATCAGGCCTGGCGGCCTGGGCGATTGGGCGATTTGTTCTTGGAGATTTCTAGGGAGTTTGAAAGTCATCCCACCAGGCCTGGGTGGCTTTAAACTTGGAGACCCAAGCTATGACCAGCAAGCGGCTTACAATTTCCAACCATATTTTTCGAAGAACAGACATTTCCATAACGGCTTCCCCTGAAAAATCCATGAATTTTGTGTGTCCTTTGATGCCTTGACAGGTGGTATCTCCAACAGACTTGAAGCGTATCAAAGATGCCTGGGACGTGGATGAAGAGGGCGACTTTGATGAGTTCGAAGAGGATCTGTGAGGTAAATCTCCTCTGCCGTCATGCTGCGAGAAAAAAGCCGATGTCCACCAGACTGCCAGATGATGTCAGATGTATGGGTCAGGATTGTCAAGATTTGATGTGAAGAATGGCCTTTTCCCTCCGGTGTCCTCAAAGAATCTCAAAGATGGCTGGGAAATCGCCGAACTAAGTCAGGATGGAGATTTCTAGCAAAATCATCATCAAATTGAGGATTTTCCAGCAAGTCATGTTTGATTACTGGGTAGTCAGGCCCCGAAGGTGTTGATCACAGCCATGGCAGCCATGGCTGTAGGCATGGCCATCTTGGTTCATGATTATATGGGGTTGTACTATACCTACATTGGAAATGTTCATCCAACATGAGAATATAATAGAATATATGTTAATCAAACTATTAAACTACCTGAGGAGTCTAATATATAATCCAATATATTGGGAATATGAATCCATTGTCAACTGTCAAGCTGCCTGAGACTTCCAGGAGATGAGGGAACATAAAGAGAGCATAGAGGAGGCTGCTGTGTTGGGCCGCCAAAGTGAGAAGTGGTCACTTCAGATGTCTACCCCCCGACAATCAAACAGAATAGCAATTGGAAATCCTCCATTTATAGAACTTCATAAAGGATTTTCCCAGCGAACTAAACCTCCATCTATAGGTGATTGAAACCATTGCCATGAAACAATTACCAGAGGATATTGAGAGTTGCCTCAGTCTCAGTTGAGACTGGAACAGTTTCTTCTATTTACCCTCTGGTTATTTAACATAGCCATGGTATAGATGGCCCATAGAAATAGATGGTTTACGGTTTACCTATTAAAAATGGTGATTTTCCATGGCTATCTTGAGGATTTTGGTCGGTGACCCATCGTGATTTTATCGGAATATGGAAGCCCAAGAAATGAGGATCCCATTAGATTCAAGGGACTGATTTTTTGGGATAAGACTGGCGAATTTTGACATTTCTGGAGATATTCAATATGAATAGAGGTAATATCATATTTCTAAATAGAGGAAATATGAATTTCTAAAGATATTCAATATGATAGTTTTTTTTTTTTTTAAATAGAGGTACCCCCAGTCATCACCCATGTTAATTTTTTGGATTTTCCCTTACAATTCATCCAGCTATTCTAAAGGGTAGCCCATGTATGGAACCCCACATATCAGCATATATCAACACAGATCAGTTAGATTCGACCGGTTCTCAATAAATGATTTAAGACCTCCACTTTTTTCGCTTCAACCGCCTCCAGCTTTGGCCAGACTTTGGACGGACGTGAGGCGTGGTGGTTTTGAGGATCAGGGGTTGAAATTGGCTGGAAAAAGTGGGATAGTTTCATAGCTTCAATGCATTTTAGTACCACAATTTCTGATCAGCACATAAGAAAAACAAATTCCGGAGCAACAACTTTGGGTCAGCAGAAAATTGAGAGTTTTTCTGAGCTCTTGACCGATTTTCGAAGGAGGGGTGGCACTTTTTTCAAGAGGAAGCAGATTTTTTAAAGGCATGCGCCGCGACAATAGTGTTTTGACTTCTTCGATCAATGCAAAAAAGCCTCACTCTGTGAACAAATCCGAACTGTTTTTTGCTAGTCATCCCTTTCCTTTGTCCTAGAGATGAATTGGCCTTCCAATGAACACCATAAACTACAGACATTGCTGGCAGTTTCAAGTCCCCAGAACTCGCGTATCATTTTGGGCGTCCCCATTTCACTGCAGCTTGGGATATGATTCAAAAAGGCGGCTAAAGGGCTAAAGGAAGAGAAACTCCATCCGCCAAACATCGGATGTGTCAGATTTTTGGGAGAAAAGGAGAGCATGATTTCATATGATTTCATATGATTTCATGATGTTTGCGGGCAAAAACTCAACAAATTGGTTGACTACATGAATTACATGAATATAATTACATCATTTTCCCCCTGAGCATGGCAGCGAATTACCAGAAGCCCAAATGTTGCCATTGCAGGCTGTCTACCGAAGCAGGTGTCCCTGGCTTTGGGTTGCTCTCTGAGATGGGAAAACCATGGAAAACCAATCAGAACCCACCCAATTTTCCAAAAAATGGTTAGAATAAACCCATCTATAAACCCATATATAAACCTTTCCCAATTCCACTTTTATCCTTGGGCTGACGGCATTACACAAATGTTTGACAATATTTGACAATATTTGATGATAGTTGATAATCGTTGATGATATTTGATGATGTTTGGTAGTTGTAGATATGGAGGTTTCCTAAAATGGGCGTAGCCCAAATTTCATCATCCAAACAATCCACATCCCAAAACTGGAGAAAGAGAGAGAGAGAGATATATATATATAGTTTATAAATGTTTATAATGTAAATATGTCATATGTATACTTCTCCATTGACTTCTTATGTTACTGACTTGTAGATTATTCTCACATTATTAGCTTCACATACTTCAAATATGACTGCAGTAGACTTGTATTCAATTACTTCAATACTTATTGACTTTTCCATATATGACTTCTCCATGATTATTGTTTGGACTGTCACCAGCGTTGAAGAATTATCCTAAGACCTGGGAGTTGAACACCTGAGTAACCTGAGTCACCCGCAGCTGAGTTCGGGCTCGGGCGGCCCGACACCACCGCGACCAGGAAACGCGACCAGGGATTCCGAAACGTTTCCGCCATGGAAAAACTCCAGGAGCAGTTTGACTCGGATTCCGAATCAGGATCCAACTCAGCCTCGGGCTCCTGCTCGAAAGCAAAAGCTTTACCCAGTTTTTGGGAGGCAGGAGCCCCTGGCTGTTCAAACATCGGCACTTGGATAGCTTGGGATGCCCTAGGTTGAGACATAGCCAAAGCGGCCAAACATGCTGGAAGCGGGATATAATCAATGGGAGATCTCCAGGATCCTGAAATGGAGGTACGTTAGTACCATATAAGGCCATATTTTGGGGGGATATCCCCTTACATAGCCCTAAAAAATAGGCCAAAAATATATGGTAGGTACCTCCATTTTAGGATCCTGAAATTCCCATTGATATAATGGGATATATCATGATATATCTCCAGTTTCGGAAGGGGATTCGTCTCGAGAATCGATCTAAAACACTCCCCATGTCCGGTTGCATCCCCAGTTCGATGGTGATATCCCTGCCGTGTTGGCAGATTTTCTGAGTTGAAACTTCCCCCGTTCGAGCTCTGCTAGCACCGTTCCTGGTCAAGTCCCTATGCCAGTGAAAAGAAATCAGAATTTTAAATAAGGACACATAGTGATTTAGTGATTTAAAACCATCACAATATTTAAAAGTCACTATTTTGAAAATCCCTATTTGTAGGTTCAAAACTATCCCAAACAATCAAAACTATCCTTTTGATTTAATCTTCATCCATATTTTTACCCTTTCAGCTCAGAATTTCCCAAGTTTTGAGGACACAAATCCAATATTTGTTGGTTCAATCTCAAGCTTTGCTCCTGAAATCCAGTTTTTTCTGGTAGCATCACCATCCTGCTGCCTTAGTCAATTTCTTCCTCTTGTTCATCCTGATTTCTGTGTTTTTTTTTTGAATTGTATAAATCCATCAAATGGTCAAAAAAACCTGATAGTCAGTTTTTCACATGGCTTTGCCTGAACATGTTATACCTGGAGTATCCTCCCAATTTGTTTAAAAACAGGTTCATCAGTTTGTCCTCTGAAAATTGCCCAGAAATTGCCAGTCTCACCTCCCAAAGCTGGACCTCAGCCATCCAGGCGTATCGTCTCCTTGGGCAGTGCTATGAGGCCGAACATGCCCGACCTGTGACTCCTGTGGCGCCTTCGGTGTCTCGGTGGGTCCAAAAAAAAACCATGGGATTTTACGTATGATTTGAACCCAGCAAGGGGGATTGGACGTAGAAAAGAATACATACTTTACTTCATGTGATCCCCACCGTTGTACATATCCTGATATTATATATATATATATATATATATATTATAGATATATATTCTTACATTCTATCTGACAGACATCTTCTCGGACATTCTATCTGACGTATCATACCGGACATTCTATCTGTCGTTGTACCTGGCATCATACCCGACATTCTATCTGATATTCTGACATACAGTACTATTTTACATCTTCTCTGACATCCTATCTGACGTTGTGCCTGGCATCATACCCGACACTCTCTCGGATATTCTGACCTACTAACATCTTCTCTGCTTCTCTGACATTTGACATTCTATGTGACGCTGTACCTGGCATCATACTCGACATTTTCTTTGATATTTTCTGACATACTATTTGACATCTTCTCTGACATTCTATTTGACGTTGTGCTTGGCATCATACCTGACATTCTATAGTCAGGCCCCAGACAGTCTGGCAAAATGTTCACAAGTGGATTTAGCTAAGTCGGCTAAGTGATCCTGCTTTCTCGTGGGGTTTTGCAAAAAGGATCTTTGGATGATGGTTTCTTTACCCTCTGGTAAACTAACATAACTATGGAAAATCACCATTTTTAATGGGAAAATCCACTATAAATGGTCATGTTCAATAGCTACGTTAAATTACCAGAGGGTATTTTTTTCAAACAGGTGTTCAAACAGGGGCGGAGCCGAGCTGGCAAGAGTTGAGTTCACACATGTTCTCACTGTAACTTCAGCAAGGCGCGCCTGCAGGAATTCATATGTTGTTTTCTTGCGTGCTTCACATTGCAAATTCTCCACGCAACAGTCGCAAACGAAAACAGCATTGGGTTTTAGTTTGTTGAAAGGAAATGCGGCGTGCATGAATGTTTGAAGAATTGCCTCAAAATCCATGCTGTTGTTTCCAGGCAACTTTTTTGCCAGAGACAATGCATCAAAAATAATTCTTCAGGACCCATGAGTTCGCGCTATATATTGCACACAGATTCAACATTTTTTTCTTCACATAGACCTCGCAAAAACAAAACATATCCAGAAACTCTTCACCGCAGACAGCTCCGTTCAACCCTTTATATTTCCATGTTTTTCCCCAAGCAGTGTGGTCACAGTTGGGCTTCTCACGGTAGGGTTCGCATTCGTGGATTTTCCGGGAGAATCGGCAGCCCCTAGCTGTGCAAATTTTAGCATTTTCAGGTATGCCTGTGCCTGTGCTATGCCCATAAATGAAGGAAAAGTATGGAAAAAGTATCATATGTGAGGATCGATCCCGATGATCCCCCACATAATTCCCAATAAATCCCATTTTTTTCATAACAGTTGGTATGAATCCCAGTTATTGCTAGAATCACCGGTGACATCACCATCCATCCCAAATCTGGGCAAAAAACACAGCCGTTGTTGCCGAGGCTCCCTCGGGACCCCGGCCCTTGCAGTTGCGCTTGCCCCGAGAAGAGATCGCGGACAGCGGCGTTCCCGGGGCCGTTCCCGCCGTGCCGGCCATTGTGGGTACAGCATCGGTGCCGCCGATCTGGCGGAACCAGTCCTTCCAGGAATCCCTTGGGGGCAACAGCGACAGGCAGCACCGTTTTGGGCTGAACATTGGAGAAAATGGGAGAACATTTTATGGGTTATATGAGTTATATGGGTTCTATATATTTCAAGTTGGGATGGGTTTTTGAGAAAAATCCGGGGTAAAATGATGATTAAGTGATTAAACAATATTAAACATCGAATTTTGGGATATCGTATTTTCAGGCAAACCCATATTGGATGGGACAATCTCTTGGAAAGTCCTAAGCATCGGGAATAAACACATGTTGTACCCATAGGAACAAGAAAGCGAACACATCGTGCATGGGATGTTTTGGTCCGTCACATGTGATGGTTCAATTGCCCCACTTGGGTAGTCCATTAGTATACCATCCCAGTCGCAATCGTGGGAACTTCACACAGATTTTTGATGAAGTCCCCCATGATTTGCATCCTGTGGATTTTTGATGTTTTTTGATGATTTTTGCCTCCAAAAAAAGGAATCAACATGAATCAACCATCATCCAGTGCCCAGCGGTTGCCTTTCTATGTTTGTTATGTAAAATCTGTCACTCAAATCGCCAAGATTTCGAAGCCCCAAACAACATCAAACAACGGCAAGAAGACATCCCTCATGGTTCGGGATGGATATCCAATCCCAGAAACAACACCAACACTATCCCAAGAAGAAGTCAGAACTTTATGCATTGGATGGATTGGATGGATTGGATGGATTGGATGGATTGGATGGATTGGATGGATACTAAAACTAACCTCCTGATCCATCATATATTATATATACCTCATTTTACCATTCTAAAATATGATATAGTACCTCATCTAACCAACAAATCTCCAATCAGCACTTCCTGATCTTCAACCACAGGTTAGCACCAATGACTTCGTCGATTAGTCGCCGTGACAGTCGACCATCCTTGACCCTGACGGCGAAGGCAGCCGAGGAAGCGGTCGCCACCCAGCTTCGGAAATTTCGTTTTTCAACTCACGGCACCAATGTGGAGGTTTCCTAAGTCCTAGGGGTACCCCCAGTCATCATCCATGTTAGTAGGATGTTCCCTTACAAACCATCTATTTCGGTACCCGCATTTTCAGGGTTTCCCCCAATTTGTCAGGTGTCCATAGTCATGGGGGCAGCCACAAATTCTCCAAAATTTAGAAACCTAGTATTGAATAATCCCAAAGTATCCTAATTATCCGAAATTATCCAAATTACCCACAAATTTTAGTATTGAAACCCATGGTTTTAGGGTACTTGCCCTCTTTCAGGGTTTTGCTCCAGTTTTCTGCTAGTTTTATGATGGGCATATCCTGGGGAGATCACGGTTTCCACTCAACGTGATACGATTGGCTCAGAGGATTCCCCATTTTGGGGCGGTTTGGGACCATTGGGACCTGGAAATGTTAGGAAAACATAGGAAAAGCGCCCCAAACTTTGATGGTGGGAAACTGAGAAACTTCATTCATTTTCCCCATGAAACAAACAAACAGCGGTTTTGTTGGGGTGTAATTACCACGCATTTTCGGATGTTGAAGGATACACCCATGCAATGGATACAAAAATGAGGATGTTGAACCTGCAAAAATGGTGGTTTTACCCATAGGGATTCTACTGGCAAGGATGTTGATGAACTCTGATGAACTGATGCACTGATGTAGTGGTTATTTCAGGGCGATCCCCCCTTTTCGGATCAAACCTGGATGAATTCCGCCAGTGATCCGTCGGGGGTTCGCAGGGGATCGGCGGAGCATCAAGATTTTGGGATTGATGTGCTTAGAACATGGATGGAATATGAATTGAACATGAATTACTATCACTTTCCCCCAATTTTTTTGATGGCTGATTCTATCTAATTCTTAATCTTTGCCAATTGCCCAGATAATTTTGATGAACCATCAAATCAAAAGAATTGGCCCTGGCCAATGTTCCAAATGTGTTGATGGCCAAACCAATTTTGCAGCCATCATATTTTCCCCCAAACAGACATAGACCCTAAGTCGGGGATTGGAAGACTACTTTCCTTCTGGTCCTCCTCAGGGTCTATTTTGGTTGGGCTGGTGATGCCTAAGTCAGTAGCTCACAAAATCCTCTGAGTTGACTTACCCTACTTGTTTTTTTGGGGTTATAAGCCACTTAATAATGTAAATCATGTAAATCCCAGTAAATCCCGTGAAATCCAACAGAAATTTCATCGAATTCCATAGAATTCCCAGCAGAAACCTGAGAGGATCACAGCGAAAAACTCAGGCGCGAGCGCTGGGTCATCGCCTGCAACATGTCCTAACCTCGGCGGACACCACAGCATCGCATTGTGTGGAGATGAGAGATTTGCCCGAGGACGGATGGAACATGTTCCTTCTTGGTTTATTCACTCATGGATTAGTGCTTTATAATTTAATGGTTCATATATGGAGGTTTCCTGAAATATGGCTACCCCAAATTTCATCCATTTATTTGAAAATAGCATAAAATAGCATTTTCCATGAAATAAACTCCAGCTATTGGGGGTACCCCCATTTATGGGGGGATATACCTCATTTACCATGGGGCCCGCTCTTCTTTTTGTCGGTTTGTTTAGAAGATCTGGAAAAGATCTGGTTTAATGATATAGTATTTATAGCATTTGTAGCTTTTATGGGTTTGTTTGATTCATAATTTATGGTTTGTATATTACATTCCTGCTATTCTGGTAAGTTGGGGATAAGATGGGAATAGAATGGTACAATCATGGACATGTAATCCATAATTTTCACCAAATATGGGATATTTATAGGATATGGAGATTAGCAGTATATGAATGGTTGAGGTGGTAAAAATTCTGGCTTATTAATAGGATACTCCATGGGATTATTTTTGATGGGGAATCTAATAAATCATGGGATGTATAACCAACAACAGCTACTGTTTTTTTGGGATTGCACAGGTATCACAAAAAAGATCGCAGTGGCTGCGATCTTCCAAGGGTTGGTTGGTGATGAATTATGAACGATTGTACCCTCTGGTAAACTAACGTAACTATGGAAAATCACCATTTTTAATGGGTAAATCCACTATAGATGGCCATTTTCAATAGCTATGTTAAATTACCAGAGGGTAGAGTAACCAATCTTTGGTGTGGATTGATACACCATTTTTGCATCACAAACTGGGTGGCGGGATGATGTCCCGTTTTTGAAGATTTCTTTCACAGCACTGGAACAATCGATTTGTTGTAGATTACTTTTGCCAATAGTTGGGCCATGTTGAAAAAAAGAACATTTACCACCCCCAGTGATCGCTTGAGGCATGAAAAAAAAACCTTGATTGGTTAGCCATTCGCCAATCACTTTTTGATGCGGGATGGGGGTATATTTAATGGATCACTTGAAGCAGTTCAAGATTGTAGAGAAGGCATATGAGATAGCAACATGGTCGTATATAATCATTTATGTACTCATAACTGCTATTTGAGTATATCCCGACTTGTTGAGGTTAGAACTTGTAACGAGTTCAGTAAAAAAAGGTAGTACCTTGGACCTAGTGGACCTAGCAATTGTCATCAATTTGTAGGATTATTCATGAGAAATTATATAGATCTTTTCGAATCAACCCAGGTTTCTGGATCCACTGTTGGAGAGATTGACCGAAAAAAACTGGAAAGTCTGGGAAAAAACATCATCTGTACCATCCTGGAAACACTTGGAAACACTTAGAAACACTTGGAAACACTTGGAAACTGTCTTGGCTAGCTGGACATCCCCGAAAAAAATGGAGCTTTTTTTTTCGCTGGGATGCTGAGATCCATTTCCAGATGATTTTCCAGCCACGTTCGACGAATTCGATCACCAGAGGATAAACCATGCTGGGAATAAAATGGGGTACTATGGGACAACGTCATCATTTCGGTGACAGCAATGATTGGGCTCATGAAAGGGGCCAAGTTTAATCAGCAACCACATTTTTTTCGGGGCGAATCTAACACATCTATTGAAGAACTGGAGATATTCCTATTAACAATCATCTATTAACAATCATCTATTATTCAGCGAATCCCATCAATCATCTATTGATCATTTACTCCTATCAAAAATTCCTATGAATCATCTAATTACTAGCCATCTATAGCAATTGCCCCCAAACATAGAACACTTAAAATCCTCCTAAACTAGTGATGTTATTTCTATCTTTCTGGCGGATCACGCAGCAATCCCAACAGGTGATATAGATAGGAATGCTCAAACTGGTGATTTCAAATCCTTCTATCTTTCTGGTTGTATTCATCACAAACTTTTAAACTCTAGTGATAAATGACGATTGTTTCCCCCATTTTTCTTTAGTGTTTTTTTTTTTTTTAAGTCCTCCTATCTTTCAGGACGTAGATCAAGCAATCTTTGCCCCGCGGGCCTGGTGGGAACCGCAGAGCTGGAACTTATCGCCGATTGCTCCGCGGCAACGGACCTCCTTCACCGTCACCCTCAATTTACACAGTGCGACGGGCACAGCTCCGCGCTGGTGACTTGGTCGGAATATGGATGAAATGGTCGGAATCCACGGCTCAGATGATGGCTATGACTATGAAAAGGTAGCCTCTGGTTATGACTAACAGTTTGCCATGGTATAGATGGCCCATTTATACATGGTTTACCTATTAAAAATGGGTGGATCTTTCCATGGCTATGTTAAATAACCAGATGGTAGCACTAAATAAGGAGCTGGCTGAAAAATGAGCTTCAAAATTCCAAATGTTTCATAGTTCTATTAGACTTCATTTTTTTGTGTGCTCCCATCAGCTTCCAAAACACTTTTATTGGTTTTTTATTCATGGCTTGATGTCTGAAAACAGTTTCGCTGCCAGGTTAGCTGCGCTGATTGTTTGTCCCAATGCAAAACGTCGAGCCTTCTGGGACGCCTTCAGTATTTGTTGTTTGCTTCTGGAGTTGATTTTCCTTCCATTGAGCACCTTGGAATCCTCGGAAAGTCAGCCGCGGGAATGTCAAGCTTTCTGATTTTTTTTTTTCACCCTCAAGATGGTGATACATGGAAGTAGATTGCAGATTGCTATCACAAATTGGCACATATACATACACATATATATATATATATGTAAACACATTGCATACTAGTGTGTATGTATATATATATATACACATATGAGGCCCTACGAATAAACTAGGGATTGATTTCTCCTGGGTTTTTAAATGAACAACCTGGCCCTACGAACAACCTGACTTCAGCGAAGAGGCGAAGATCCATGTCCTCCGGTCATTTTTCATATGGGCATGGATCAATACCTATTAATACCATTTTTAGTGGGATGAACATCCATAAATCCCAGCTATTTTGATGTGAACTACAGGGGTACTATTGGTTTTGACACACTGCCATATGGCCATTGGTGTTTTTCCATTCGGAGTTTCACGTGAAAAAAACCCATGAGGATTTTCAATTGCCATGTTTGACCAGAGAAAACTCCGGCAATTTTGCAATCGCTGAGAAAACTCCGGGAACTCTCTGGGGATCGAAGATTTTCTCGATGGGATCACAAAGGATCGGCATCGATGTTTGATTGGTGATTTCCTGCTGGTGACTGGTAGCTGGCGCAAAGCTAGCAGCTGGGAGATCCCAAACCTTTCAAGAGCCAAATCGCGGTCTTTTTTCCCGTGAATTCCATAGAACATGGGTCGTTTTTCAATTCCAATGTCACACAGAAAACAAAAAAAATTCGCAGCAATCGGCCCAAATTTCATGTGTCTTTCTTAGGCGTCTTTGCTGTTGAGTGGCCTTGCTCCCAGCCAACCTCCGTGGAGATCTTCCTGCATGTCTTTTGGCACTTGGACATCTTGATGACGTTCATCACGGCCATCTACTGTCGTGGTGAGTTGGTCGTGGCTCCCAAACGCATTGCCAGAAACTATGCGCAGGGATGGTTATGCTTCGATGTTCTGTATCTGCTTGGTGCTTTTTATTTTCATTTTCATATGATGATTGTTATTGTTATTAAGTCAATCAGATACAATGGGATGTTAGTGGGATGGTAGTGGAATATAGATTTATTTCACAATTTATAGACCAAATTGTGTTATTTGATGTCCAAAAACTATCTTATGATGTCTGATAATGTCTGATAATGATGCCCAGTGATATTCTCTCAGGCTCAACAGCCAGGTACGTTGTTGTGAACTGGGCCAGTCTCTTGGGTTCTTGCTCCAGACACTCACAGCGGTCATGGCTGGTTCTTCGCTTCTGTCAGCTGGCACTGCGCTTGATACGAATCTTGTTGCTGATTTCAGTTGTGGCTTTGTCTAAAAACTGGTGGATATCCCAATAAAAATGGCGATCTTCATGGGGAAGTGTCCCAATAAAAATGGCGATTTTCTAATGGGAAGTGATGATGGAAGAAGTGGATTTGGAGAAGTCCAGCTTTTTCGGACAAGGCCAGAGATGTTTTGTTTTTTTGCACACGACAATTCTGGGATGCTGGGATTCTGGAATTCAACATGATGAGATGATTGCCATCCCATATCAAACCACCATAAACCACCATAAACCACCATAAATCATCCCATATCAAACCACCCATATATGGTGGTTTCTCCCATTTTTGGGTGGTATCCCAAAAAGAGGTGCTGGAATTCCCAGAGTTTTCGTAGTTTTTTTGGATGGCACTAATGATATGGCAATTATATGGTTTATATGGTTTTTATATTACCCATTAGTCAGTTCTTCTCCTTTTTTTTACCATCTGGTTATGACTAACAGTTCGCCATGGAAAGATCCACCATGCCATGCTATTAAGAACGCTATGGCCCATCTATTTCGATTAGGGCCATGGCTTAACCATGGCTAGCCCTGTGAACGTCATAACCAGAGGGTATGCCTGAAATTTCCCAACTCCTCCCATTCCTCCCATTCCGAATGTGCTTCTGAATCACCATGGCAGGACTCTGTCGCCTAAATCAGATGACCGAATCCATCAAGAATCGACTGAGCTCGGAGACTCTGACGGCTGGAAGCAATATCCTTCAGATCACAGGATGGGAACTTTTCTGCTGCATGGAGGGAGTGTTTTTTTTTAACCACTTTTTTAAAGGGTATGCAGCCTTTCAGGCAATGAAAATGACAAAAAGGGTATCCATAGTATCCATAGTATCCAAATTCCCAGCCGAGAGCCAAGAGGAGTTAGAGAAAGAATGTATTAAAAAAACTACATAGTTTCAGAGCCATGAGACTGGGAGTGTCAGATCTCATGGGAAATTCGATGAACAGAAGATTTCATGCCAGACACAGGGCCAGAAAAATATAGCGAAAAATGAGGCCAGACAGCAGTGTTATCAGAGCTGGTGATCCCAGGGATCCCAGCGACCCCAGGTCATTCCAGGTTCAGGTCTTGGGTTTTGTTGGAAAATTCTGTGAAAAAAACAGAACCATATGGCAGTGTGTCAAAACCAATAGTACCCCTGTAGTTCACATCAAAATAGCTGGGTTAAAATGGTAATGTTCATCCCCCTAAAAATGGTATTTTCATAGGTATTGATCCATACCCATAGCTTCTCATCACTTCGATCACAGTCGGAAGAGAAAATTGAATGCAGGAACGATTTTTATAAATGCGTTCTATTTCTGGGGAAAGTTTCCACTTACTTCGCTTTTTTATGGTGAACCATCATGGTGAACCGGTGAATTTTTCCAGGCCAAATCCTTTTGGTCCATCATCTTTTGGCATGCGTGTGGTTTGTGGTGGGTCAGCTGGATGAGAAGAATGGCTGGGTGGCAGTTTACTTGAAACAACCTTCGGTGGGCTACAGCTACACCACCAGTTCCTGGCGCCGTTTACAGTGATCATTTTGATTTTTGCTTTTGCATCCGATCTGCCAGTTTTTTTTTGGGAAAATCTATATGCAATCAGGGCGTATGAGTGTGAGATATTATAATATATTATATAATTATATTATTACGTATAACCTATCTATCTATCTATCTATCTATCTATCTCTATATATATATATACGTATATATATATATACATAGAGATTTGTATAGACGATGTGAGTCATATAGGTAATATTCTGGGCTATTTTTGTGCAGCCAATCCGATCAGGTTTGTACTGGATGTTCTGCCAACTTGGATTTGGGAGCACCAACATCGAACCTGAGACAACCCTTGAAAGAAGCTTGGATGATCGATGTGCCATATGGGTATGGATCAATACCTATAGATACCATTTTTAGTGGGATGAACATTACCATTTTAACCCAGCTATTTTGATGTGAACTACAGGGGTACTATTGGTTTTGACACACTGCCATGTATCCAGGAATGTGTCATGGTATGTCATGGTCAATCCACGGAAAAAATCGGGATGTATTGTAAATGCCATCATGTTTGGATTGACCATATTTTTGATGATGGATGACAACGGATGACCATTTTTACCAACAATAAAACATGATAAAACATGTTTTGATTCATAGTCCATAGCCATTTTTTTAGGCCCAAAGCATCTTGAACTCGGTGGAATTAGCATGGGAAGCAAACCCATGGGACTTACCGTGACTTACCATCATTGGGAGTCGCGAAAAAAAAAGTCAATGGATGAAACCATCATTATAAAATAGTATGGTAAAAACCATGTTTTACATGTCAAAAAATCCATATAAAATACCCTAGGAGAAACTAACATAGATGTGGATTTCTATGATTTGTAGATCATTTCCCAAACGGCTAAAACGGGGATTTTCCCATGGGTTTTTTTTCCACATGTTTCGCTCCCAACATCGCCTTAGGAAGCTTCGCACTGATGGTGGCCTTTATGGCGTTGGGCATTTTCTCCAGCTTACTGGGCACCATCAGTGCTACGGTTCTCAATCTGAACAAGTCCATGGAGGACCCCTGGGGACCCCTGGATCTGAACAACCCATAACAACCAAAACGGCTGGGACCGGGGGACCATTTCAGCCATAAAAATTACTGGGGTGACACTTGCTGACATTATCCACATTCTTTTAGTGGTACTCACGCAAAGGTTGAACATCGTGGAAGAAACTTCAAGAGTTGGTTTAGTTCACTTCCCATTTTGCATGTCTTTTAAAGCTGGTTTTAGATTGACGCAACATCAACCCACCATTTCATCCATCCTCAGAATCCAGCCTTGCCACGCAGGAGAAGCGTTTGCACTTCCGGGAACTCAAGCAGTTTCTATCGCACCACCGCATCAGTGATGAGCTGTCACTGCGAGTATGTCCTTTGGCGCATGAAATCCGGGAAGAGATGTCATTATTTCATGGGGATATATGATGATAATATGGATCCTGATTGGTGGTTTGGAACATGAATTTTATGTTTTCCATTCAGTTGGGAATTTAATCATCCCAACTGACTTTCATATGTTTCATTGAATTTTATGACTTTCCATTCAGTTGGGAATTTCATCATCCCAACTGACTTTCATATGTTTCAGAGGGGTAGGTATACCACCAACCAGGATCATATTCTGATTAATGGGGGGGATCATAATATGGATTATATTCTGATATTCTGATATTCTGATTATAATATGTATTATATTCTGGCGGGGGATTATCATATTGCCTCTCATTGGGAGAGTTTTAACTCGGAGGACACCATAGGTTTTCCAAATGAGGGAGGAAAGGAGTACTGAACATGTTCCCTATCATTAGCATTTTCCCTCAAACCAATCCAATGACCAGAAATTGTCCCAAAAACAAATCTGGAAATTGAGAAACTCCAACAAACTAGCTTGGAAGATGATTTTGATAGGACGCCTTAGCTGTTTTTGGATGAATTTCAGGGCTGTTTCCACAAGCAAAATCCCTGGACCCTTTTGGGTATAACACCAAAACTGGTTTGTTCGTCAGAAATCAGATAACCCAAGATATGGGTTACCCGTTACCGTAACATGGTTTTCTTGGAAATCCCAAATTTACCCTTTGGTAATTCAACACAGTTATGGAAAATCACCATTAAAAAATAGGTAATTCATTCATAAATGATCCATTTTCCATAGCTTTTTGTATGTTTACTGGAAGGTATTTTCCCATGGATTTTCCCATTTTTTCAGCCTCCAATCCATGGGATTTTCCAGCCGCAAGGTCGGTTTTTGGAACATGCGTGGGCTTTGAAGAACGAGGCGCGGCAAGCGGCTTGCGCGGCGCGGTGGAATCCCCACGTTGTGGTGAGGTTGCACAGTACATTTCGGGCGGTATGTATCTATCCGATCTATCCACAATGATCACAATGTGTTTTTTTTTCCCCATAGAAATTGCAGAATATACAGAATCTCATGATAGAACATAATTTTTTTAAATCCTAAGCATAATTGATGGTCTACATCTACACCGTTAGACATGTTCTCATTGATATTTCAGCCATTATTTGTTCATTTCCAAGGCAGATCTAGGGTCAATGCCAGTGGCTAACCGACGGACTCTGGTGGATAGCGATGATTACCTATGACTAACAGTTTGCCATGGTTAAGCCATGGCCCATAGAAATAGATGGTTTACCTGGGTTTACCGTTCTTAATAGCATGGTGATGGCTTCCATGGCGAACTGGCAATGTCATAACCAGATGGTAGATCAGTAAGGGACAATAGTTGATCTAATGACTAAGATAATTACAAAAAAGTAACCACTAGATCACCAGAACTAGATAATAATCTTGATGACAGAAATTCTGTCGATCACCTCTCAGGGAACCAATTCCTGTGCAAGTTCTGCAAATCCCCAACTGAAAGCATCACTGGTGAGAATGAGCCATTTGGAGTGAAGACCCTCTCGATGTTCTGACCAAAGGTAGAGTCGATGAACCACTGCGGCAGTGGCAGTGTAATGTTTCCGGCTGACCTCCATTTTTGTTGGTCGCTTGAAATTCCCAGAAATCGGCTGGGAAAATCCTGATGTCTCATCAGATTCCAGTGTTCGTTGCTTAGATTCCAACTTGTCTTGCTTAATTCACACACAGCTGGGAAAATCCAGGAACTTTTTTACAGATCGAATTTTTCGTTCAGGTGGTTCTGGAGAGTTCGGTTCAGATCCTAGAGCTTCTCTCTACACCTCTACGCCGAGAGTGCCCCGGTACGGAGTTGGAAGAGGAGGATTCTATGGGTGTTTCAGAACGGTATAACCATAGAACCGAAGATTATTTCTGGTATATTTCTGATTATTTCTGGTTATTTCTGAAATATTACATTAAACTATGGTGTTTCTGATTATTTCTGTTAACGAAGGGCGTTTCAGCACCATAGAACCATGAAGAAGTTGGTATCACTGCCTATGCCCACTTTTTTCAAGTGGAACTGCGCCCTGTTTTTGTTGAATGTTGGCTGAATCCCATGATATAAACATGCCGATTTCTTGAACTTGGGACACCGGGACATTGCAAAAGGTACAGTCTAACCCCATCTAACCCCTATGATATCCTATGATTGTCATGTAGCAACTATCCCAAGTTACCCCAAGTTAGCTCCAAAAATTCTCCCAACTCCTCCGTCCCAGCAGTGTCATAGTGCCATAGTGGCAGTGCCAGGCTCCGCTACGCCCGCTACGAATCGTGCCTCAAAGAGTTAGGCTTTAGCGCCATGACGCAGCAGCTCTCACTGCAGCTCCACTCGAAGACCCTGGCGACGGCGGACACCGTCTTTGAGGCTGGCTCTGTGGCAGAGGAGGCGCAACCGATGGAGATGGGGTGGAAGATGTTGGAATCCAAACATGGCTGTTTTAATGTTTGAATACTTGCTGATCATGGCAAAATCATGCATTCATCAAAACGAGTGACACCTCAGGTCAAATGTAGAAGAACCGACGAATTCAAACAAAACAGAAACAATTCGACTGTTCTCTTATGTTCTCTTCATGAAGTTCTACCATTTCATCGTTGGTGCTGTCACTTTCGCCAGGGTTAAAATGTGGCCCATTTCTCCATGTTTCTCCAGCAGTCCGACCCTGTCCGACCAGACCACTTCGTTTCGTGCGAGGCGTACTTCCTGTCTGAGGGGTCTTTGACCTACACGTGGGGCGAAAAAAAGGTGTCCTTCAGCGAGAAAGACAAGTTCGGATGGTTGGTGGAGATATGCATCTGGACCCCCTGGGTGCATGTGGGAGAGTTATCTACCAGGACTGTAAGCAATGTCGAGATTATGCAAATCGAGCCTTTCTTTGAATGCATCTGTCGATCGCTAGATGTCTTGCAACTTGCTCGAAGCTATGCAGAAGATTTCGTGGCCAACATGAATTCCTATGCAGCTGTCACAGATTTGTGGCATCCAAATCTTTGTCACCAAGACATTGAGAGGAGTGAGTCTTTGCCACCCAAGGTGCCAAAGAGAAATCTCTTCCTTTCTGGAGATTTTGGATCCGTCGTGCCACTTCAATAATTCAGGTGCCCTTCAGGTTGCGGTCTGGCAGTGGTACACAAAGACACCTGTGTGACATGAATTATTGAGATCATTGAGATCATTGAGATCATTGAGACCAGTTATACAGTTCAACTCGAAGTCTGAGTTGCGAGCTGCAGCGCCATGGACCATTCAACCATGCCAGCGCTCGCCGCATTTTTGAACCACTGCCAGCTGTAAAATTGTGTGATGTAGAGCCATGTAGAGCCCAAGTTCCTTGTTGTGCTTCAGCCTACCGCCAAGCGCGGTGAGGACGTAACCATCTTCCCCGACATTCCCAGACAGGGTCTGAAGGAAAGACATTGAGTCCGCGTGAGCAGTCACCATCTGATCCGGGCCTAATTTGTTCTTCTAGGGGGTTGTTGACGGATACCTAATTTATTGAAGTTTATTTGAGATTGTGAACTGGGCCATGACATATCAACTCGGCATGAGGGGATTCAACAACACGGGGGAACCCTGCTTCTTCTTTCTATATATATGTTCTATTGATACATTTTCGACAGAATTTTCTATTTGTTGAGGGTTTCAAGAAATGATGTTAACAGGAAAAAACAATCAACAAATGACTATTGTTGGGAAAGATGTTGTTGGTTCACAGAACCATGTTAACATCATTTTCTATTTGTTGTTGGTTTTCAGAACCATGTTTTTCCAATGAGCCTCAGGGATGACAGAGGGGATTCCCAACGACTGTCATGTTTTTCAGGGCTTTCAGGGTTTTGAAGATCTGGGGGGGCCCCACTTTTAAGGTGCCAACATGTGCCAACTACCACAGTCGTCAGATTTGAGACACATGGGTGTGGCTCCAAGGAAGAGGTCAATCCGCAAATTCACCAGATTTCACTACTTGAGCCCCACCCATCTCAAGCTTGCGGGGTCAGCAACCGTCAATTTTTGAGTGCTGGAAAACCCTGCAGTTTGGATTAGTGTGCCTTCTGTTTCTCCCCAAGGCCGAGTCAGAGACTGGAATGTCAGCACTGGTGGCATTGAAGTTTTCTTGGTATTTCAATGGCCATCATAGGCCCACAAAAAAACCACATCGAAAAACCATGACCCACCCGGCTCTTGGGGGTTCAATAGATCTCCCTTTTTTGGATTCCACTCCCATCGGTTGGATCCCACCGAGCTCCCCAGCAGCTGGGGCAAAAAAATGCAAAAGTCACAGCTACAGCTGCGGTCATGACAGGTGTCGATATGAATTCTTGTGATTTTGACCAAGAATCATGGGAATATGGTGAAATATGTGCCAAACAATCCATATTATTCATGGCTACATCCGCAAACCTGGAATTTGTGCTCATGAAAATGTCGATGTTACAGCCAAACGATGCGCAAATTGTGGAACCGGAGCCACTTTCGGATACTTCATGCACATTTATTTCTCCAAAAAACGCACTTCTGCTGATGTAGATCTCCATGTCTTGCTGGTCATATCCCACAAATGTCGATCAAATTTGTCAATTTTTTGTTACCCTTTGGTTATGACTAACATAGCCATGGAAAATCCATTATAAATGGAAGTTTCTAATCGGAAAATCCATCTATTTCTATGGGCCATCTATACCATAGCTATGTGAAATGAGGGGAAACCTCCAGCATCGCCAGGTTCTCCGAAATCGGACGAGTCGTAGACGCGGGTCGCAAAAAAAACTACCCTGCACCTGGCTCTATCTTATTATGGTGTTTTTCCCCTGTAGATGATATATATGTGTAATTGTGTGTATATCATATATATATATATATAGGTGTATATATAATTATCATATACATATATATATATATTTATATATGTATATATCTATATATAGGTGTATATACAATATATAATAACCCAAAAAAGATAGAAAAGTAAGATCCTACTAAAATAGTGATGAGTTACTGTTCCATCTTTTTGGTTCTTACCATGTGCTTCACTCCTTGAAAAGACTCATTAGATCATTGCGACCAATAAACATCCAGATGTTTAAAAAAATCCATGGTTGAACATAATATCTATAATATTCCAATATCTTTAATGGTTAAAACCATATAAATCATATTAAATCATGGTTAGATTGGCTAAGTTGGTGACTTTAAGTTGGTAATCTGCGACATTCGGTTGCCGTGGACGATCTCAGGTGGAAGATTTGCCACCCACACAAAGGCTGCCTGACTTCGAGGAGACGATGGCGGTGCCATTCACCCATCGAAGTGGCGATGGTTATGACACCTACCCTCCAGTAAATTAACAGTTGGACCCTGAAAATCACCCATTTTTCCATGGGAAACTAGTCTTCCAACCCCGACAACTGCCAGGGTCCAACTGTGAATTTACCAGAGGGTAACTGTCATAACCATAGTAGATGATGCAGATAACCATCATAACAAAAAGGGCTATGATGGTTATATTACGGTAACACCATTTAAATATGTGGAGGGCGGGCCAGACCGCGAGGCCCCGGAGGTAGTATGAAATACCAGTTCGTATGTTTAAATGTAGTTACCGTATGTTTAAAAGAATTGCAGTCCGTATGTTCAAATGGCTGGGCCGGCCAAGGAAAACCTTCCCGGAGGTAGTCTAAAATACCTGTTCTTATATTTTAAAGACCGTATATTTAAATGTAGTTGCCGTATGTTGTATTCATGGCCCACAACTATCAAAACCATCATAGCCATCATAACTTCAATTCGCAATGGGCCGCATCTTTTTTTCCCACAGAAAATCATAGAAACAGTGAAACTACATCGTGATCTGAGAGGCAAGGGGTGTATCACCGATACAAATCACCGACTGGAGGATGTTACCGATGGGAGAGTTGGGCGGTTAGATCAATGGGAATTCCAGGATCCGAAAATGGAGGTTCTGTACCATATAAGGCAATATTTTGCTGGGATATTCCCTGAAATTTAGGCCTTATATAGGCCTTATATATGGTAGGTACCTCCATTTTAGGATCCTGAAATTCCCATTGATTATATCAGTTCTGGTAAAAAAACATCACAGAACTTACCAGAATCACATGGGATCACCGCAGAAATCACAGAGTTTCACAACGTGCCACGGCTTGCGCCAGGAGGCGGCCAGCCTCCCAGCCACTCAGAAGCTGACGGAGGTCCTGCTATAATCATCCACCAATGGGGTTTTTGAACACCCGATTGGGGTTTGAAATTCATCGGCTAGTCTTAGGTATGTTGATATATACATAATATGTATATATATAATATATATATATATATATACATATTTATATATATACATATATATATATATATATATACATATCCATAGTCTTCAATGAACTTCATGATGCAACTGGCATTTGAGACCCATGCTTTCAGGAGCCTTTGGTTCCTACTCAGCAGCTGGCTGAGGCCATTTCGGTTTTAGGGATAGTCATCCCCTCAACTTGATTTTGTTTTTTTTCTGTAGGGTGGGTTGTTTTTCGCAACGGTTTTTGGCGGGTTTGTATGTCTGGTTCGGGATGAATATGGATAAATGTTGCGAATGCTACAGATGTTTCCTCAAAGAAACTCTGGAAGATCTGCTGGCAGGACGTGGTACATCCGACACAGCTGGCTCAGGAGAAGCAGTGGCGGTTCAGTGCATGATGGGTTTGACCGAACATCTGGGGTCACCCCAAAATTGCCATTCTCATGGTGTTTTTTTGGTGTTCACATTATTTTTTGCTGGAAATCTTGGGTGTGCAAGGGATACCCTACTTTCATACAAGGCCATGAGGGTAAAGTTTACCAAGTTTACCCAGACCCGCTGGGTCGCTGATAGCACCAAGGAGACAAGCTCGGAGCATTCCCCAGCCTTGGAGGCCTTTTTATGTGGAAATGGATCTACAAACCATCCATGTTTGTTTTAGTATTACTATCTGGTTATTTAACATAGCCATGGAAAATCACCATTTTTAATAGGTAAACCATCTATAAATGGGCCATTTTCCATGGCTATGTTAAATAACCAGAGGGTAAACGTTTAAAAACCATCTTGAAACACTGGAATCAATGGATCTACAAGTTGTTGGTCAGTTTTTGTATTTAACCATCATTAACCATCATTAACCATCATTTTCAATCTGTATTTAACCATATTTAACCTTTTTCTTGGGCTCATTTGAATCTCCATTCGCATCTCCATTCGCCCACGGTTGTGTGACACAAAGACTTGATGCAGATCGCCACTGGTACAACCAAACTCCTACATTTCATGGTCTCTTTGGGAATTACAACATATGGATGTTTCCTGAAATAGGAATACCCCAAATCATCCAATTTAGTAGGATAAACCATCCATTTGGGGGTACTTTTGGAAAATGTGGGTAAAACAAGAATAAACCACCCATATGTTGATGGTTTATAGCACCTGTTTATGGTGATTTGGGGGATTGTTTATTCTTGTTTTACCCACATTATTACAGATGTAAAGTGTTTTCTTGGAAACCCTTAAAGAACTTAACATCACTGAACCTTGGAACCTTGGAGTATGATAGCCTCAGTTGCTGACTTCTTCCATAGAAATCTGTGGATTTCTTTCAAATTCTGATGGATTTATACATATTTATACCTCACCATAGTTGATTTATAGATTTATAGCTGACTTATGGCTAATTTCTAGCTGATTTATGGCTGATTTCTAGCTGATTTATGGCTGATTTATGGTTGATTTATAGCTGATTTCTAGCTGATTTATCGCTGGTTTATGGCTGATTTTTATTTGGTTTATGGCTGATTTCTAGCTGATTTATAGATGATTTATGGCTGATTCATAGCTGATCTATGGCTGATTTATGGCTGATTTATTCATCATGGAAGATTTTCCCCATTTTACCAGGCACCTGAAGTGGATTCGGAGCTTTCAATCTCCCAAACTCAGCACATGGAGCCGGAGATGAAGGCTCGAGGTGTGGAGTGGAGTCTGAAAATGCCATGCTTTTGTTGGTTTACCCTCTGGTACTTATTTCATAGCTATTGAAAATGACCTATTAGTAATAACAGCTATTGGAATTTTTAAGGAACAGCTATTTCGCCGGCTAAAACTATAAACTATGAGTTATATTAATACCCTCTGGTAATGACTAACAGTTGGCTATTGAACATGGTCATAGAAATAGTGGATTTTCCCATTAATAGCATGGTGATTTTCCATAGCTATGTTAAATTACCAGAGGGTATAAACTTTATGAGCTATAGATAATGATATATCATTGATGCAATTGATATATCTACCATAAACCAGAGTTGTCTCAAGCCTATTCAATCCAATTGTCAACAAGAAGGTCGTGAAATCTTGAAAACTTGAGTGGAGCTTACTGTAATCAGAATTATGGTCGATGCCCGTTGATGGTTTCCAGAATGTGGTTTTGGTGGAAGATTCATCGATCCATTGGATGTTGAATCCAACTTTCTAAGTGATTCAGCCATTTTTTGGCTCATTTTTTTGCAATGCCAGCCTTGGCATGAAGGTCTATGGGAATTGCAAACGTCGAAGAGTGAAGAGTTCTGAAGGAAGATTTTCCGATTTGCTGATGGTCGATGGTCATCTGGTTGTAACACGTTGTAACTGCCATGGAGCCTTGCAATCTTGGGATGACTGAAGACTAGAGATTGCATCAGCTGCTGATTTCTGTTGTCAAACTTGAGGTTTGTCGACATCTAAGCACATGAGACAGCCCGGAAAACCACATTAAAACCACATTTTTGGGTCACCCTGAAACTGTCTCAGGGTGTCAAAGGAAAGTGTTTTAGTTACCGGCAACTGCTTATGATCTGATGTTCCAGGACCGAAGTCTCCAGTGAAAGTCAAAGCCATTGCCAGCTGGCTGCAGTGGGTCTACATTTTGATGTCAGAGTTGTGAGGTTCAAAAATCATCAAAAATCCATTTCACCATGTTTCACCCCAAATGGGGAGAAAAACTAAGCTAACTATAAACGGAACTCGATGGAGGCTGTCCTTCCAAAAAAACTCGACTGAGTTTTTTCCGGCGACTGAGGGCACTTCCAAGCCCAGGTGGGTCGCGGCTGGCACTGCCCAACTGGTTTGTTCTGGTTAGGTTGTAGTGAGTGAACAACAACAAGAATCAACTCGTCCTTGCTGATTTTACTTGGAGTTTCCTGAGTTTGCATGCTTGCCAGCTTTGAAACACCTGGCATTGGTTTTGGACAAGTGACCAGAAGCAAGGTTTCCACTTGAAAAGGATCAAGACATAGTTTCTGGTCAGTTTGCCTTGGAAAACCAACGCAACAGAGACACTCAGAACAAATCCATCGCGATTTGCCGCAGAAAATTTCCCAGATCAACCACTGGTTAATTGGAGGTTTCCTAAATTGGGGTTGCCCAAATCCAAAATGAGACCATTTCAGTATTGAAAGCCATGATTTTGGGATCCCCCATTTAAAATCATTTAAACCCCCCGTTATTCGGATTTTTCGGATGTTTTAAATTCACGCTTTCAGGCGCAGCTCTGGCATGAGCTTTCAAGATTTCGTCGCCATGGGCAAGCTGAAACGTGGAGATCCACCAGGATAGGGATGGATCGATTCATTCTCTCATAACCAAACCCGCTAACCTGGCGGCTGGATGTCCTACTGTGGATGGGATGGTTGCGAAATGCGGTTATCACCAGTGAGTTGATAGGAGGTAAACATCCCATGATTTTGTTTGGGTTTCAACAGTTTCAACATGTTTCAAGCATCCAAAATTGGTGGTTTATCGGATTTCGCTGGCCGATCCACAGTGATGTTGGAGGAAAATGTGGATGGTTGCTGAAGGCTACACTAAATCCAGTTGAATCCTCTGATGATTTTCAGGAGCTGAGATCGCTGATCCGCAGGTGATGGTGTGTCCGTTTTCCGACAGGAAACGATTTTTGAGAGTTTTGAAGCAGCAGCTGGTTGGAAGGTGTCTGGAAATTCCATGAAAGTCCATCAGATCTCTGAAAACCAGTTGGTTTTTTTTCCATGGTAAATGATGGTTAATGATGATTAATGATGGTGAATGATGATTCCAGACTGTCCTGGAATGTTGTTTTACGCAGGCTGCTACAGCATCGCAAGAGGAGGCACTGGGATGGCCATTGAGACGATTTCGAAATTGGGAGTCAAAATGATCGAAAAGTTATAGAAAGCCATTCAGATTATTTTAATGAATTTCAGATCATATATAGAAATTTATATATCATATATCTATGATCTATAATATAAAGTTATATAATTCATTTGAATACTGGATCCAATATGATCCAATGATTTATATCATCCATATCCGAAAACGATCGAAAACGGGGAATTATATGTCATATAAATCGAACTTGGCCTTGACTTTGGATGGTTTTAAGTTTTAAGGGAAGAATCTTGACCGGAAACAGGCTGTTTTCTCCATGTTTTTCCCATAAAATATGAGGGGTTCCTGTAAATGTTCGCTTAAACCACTTCATTGAATCAAGAATCATAGAGATTTTGGCCAACAATGACCTCACTGTAGCCTCCGGTTTTCCAACCGGACAAATTCCCGAACGAAAAATTGGAGGTTCTCTATAGGAAAATCATCGAACGAATAATAGGCTATTCTTCATTTTTCAGCAAGCCACGGCTGAGTATCGGAGAGTAACTCTCAATGGAAATGCAACTCTCACAATCACTGTTGATGGGGTTTGGAAATGCCCAGCTCTGGCTGGAATGCGGAATCATATCCCACCGTAAAATCCTTAAATCCAGCGAAATTCCCCCAAAAAATATAGTACCATGAAGCATTTTTCATCATTTTTCAGTAGCATTTTGGGGATGAATTTGGCAGGAGCTCCCG
>Ga0126342_10000334_pt1 | contig 47184 bp, 43 predicted proteins | sample Cyp1metagenome_FD_92528 | JGI IMG/M metagenome (GOLD analysis project Ga0126342, IMG submission 92528) | Coral microbial communities from Lord Howe Island, Old Settlement Bay, Australia - Cyphastrea 1 metagenome | ecosystem: Host-associated > Invertebrates > Cnidaria > Coral ...
ATATAGAATATATATATATATATATTTCCAAAATAGAAATAGAATATATATATAATATATATATAACAAATAATATGTATATATGATATAATAGATATATATATAATAATAAAAGATATTAAATAATATATATATACAATATAATATATAATGAATATAATATATATATATATATTTAATATAATATATAATATATATATATATAAATAATATAGTATTTATGATATATATATATATATAATAAATATATATATATATAATTATCTATATATAATATGATCTACGGTGAAATGTGCTGATTCTAAGGGATTGCAAGAGGGTGTCAAACTTACAGTATATAGATTCTCTGCTGTCACTGGGACATCTAGGACCATTCAGTGGATAGAGTGGCAAGTCGCAACCCTTCTGAACATGAGACCTCCATGGTGGAGGCGGAACTGCCCTACTTGGCGGGTTCCTGTTAAGGCTGACTGTTTCCAACGTTGCACTTGATCTAAATCCTGCGGGAAGCCGCGGAGATGGTTCCAAAAGCTTTCAATTTTGGGGTAAATGTTGGTAAATACACCAGCAACCTCCGGCAACATGCAGGGAAACTAAGAGGGAACTCGGTATAACTGGTGACCATGATGCGGACCAAGAAGTCTGAAGGGAAGCCCTGGAAACTCATCCCTGGAAACTCAGTTTCTATGCGATGGAAAATGCGGAGCTCAACTTCAGGATTCCAACCGATGTCATCTCAATCCGCAGGTTTCTGTACCATCATGTGGAACCTTATGACTGTCATGTAGTGTCGTCTTCTTTGATGAACACATCGATCATGATTGATCATGACATATTACTTTGCCATTGACTACTCGCATCAGCATCTTGCCAGTTCTCTTTTAATTGTTTTCTTGCGTGGCTTTGATCCTCCACGACTCATCCACGGCTGCTCAGCGCAGGCGTCACAAAGAGATCCTTGGACAGTTGCTCCACCGCCCGGTTGGCAAGTTCTATGGGAGTCCTGGCCTTCTTCCCGTGCACAGTGATACTTTTCACTTTGGGCCTTGGCATCCCTGGATTTGCTACGATCCTGGGATTGGGAGACCAATATGGGACCATGAAAGAACAACAAGTAGATCTACCATTTCTGGTGGATTTACCGGTGGAAACAACATAAAGCCTTTTCACCAAATCCAAGCAGCAAAGGAAATGAGATGAACAAGGATTGATAGGGCCTCACGAACCTGATATTGACTGTGCTTTTTGATGCACCTCTAGTCAGTGTAGCGGCAACAGATTCGGTTCCCCCTGTGGCGGACCAACACAGCGGCTGCTCTCCGGAGTGTCTGTCGGTCAACGAAATTTCCACTTGGGAGACCCATACAGGATACTCAAATGTCAGGGTCTCCGACACGAGAGAAGCTTTTTTCTTATACTTTCTCTCAAAATTCTCTAAGCTCTCAAGCGAGTCAAATGTATCTTTCAGTCCACCACGCCGTGCAGCTATCAATCCTTCTGGTTTGCGACCCAACAAGAAATAATCCATCACAGCATCACTCTCCTCGCGATCCAAATAATTTCTCGCTATGTCAACAAAGAAGGGCTGACTCATCTCTGCGAAGCGTATGTGCTTTGACATCAGACGCAAAATTGCTCCTTGTTGTGCCAGTTCACTGGGTCCCATGCCACGAGAGTCGTCAGAGAGCGGTTTGGCACGTTTCACTGGTTGGCACGGTGCTGCATCTGCAAATGGCCCCAGCAGCTCTGGCTTTTGGATAGCCACCGCGGACCACTCCAGCAAGCGCGCCCAAAGTGTCCCTTCATCAACATCAAATTCGTCCAATTTGATCAACCTGGGTATGGATCAGAAGTGTTGAAAGTGTTGAGCCCTTTATTTTGGGGTGGCTATAAATACTGAACTTTACTAACCCACAAAAATTGGCTCAGAATTGTTGAGCCGTAGTCACCTGGCGATGATGAGACCATGCGTTTCAATAAAGAAGGGCGACTGCACCACCTGGGTGCTCTGTGCCAAGATGTTACTCCAATATGTGTGCTGGACTTCCTCCGGCAAATCCAAGGAAAGCTTCAGAGATTCTGTCATAGTCTGCAATATCAGTGTGCAGTCCGAACCTGGGACCAAGTGCTGCAAGTAGTGCCAGCAATATTTCTCCAGATCATCTATCATCCACAACTTGGCAGCTTTGAGTGCATGTAATGCCTTCTGAGGCGTCAAGTTCGGCTCCAAATGGTATGCGCTGCGGATGATGACATCAAAGGCGTCAACGGTCACATCTTTCAAAACGAGTTCACGTGTTTGTCCTTCTCGAAATTCACCTGACTAGTGGCTTGAACCCATGCTCATGACTACTCTCTTGGAGGAAAAAACATCTCAACGGCGACTCAACGGTGTGGGGGAAAACACATTGAAACAATTTTGAAAACATGATGGGAAGCAACAACCAGTCACCATACAATGCAGCTTTCAACGGTTTGGAGATGGTGGCCAAATGGGCTCGAATGAAGGGTACACGCTGACATTCCGGGCCAACAACTGCCACAGCATCACAGAGATCTGCGTCTGAGATCAAATTTTCACACCACCTGTCCTGTGCTTCCTTGAAAGCCTCCGACATGGCTAATGTCACTCCTTCAAGTGAACGTATCAGAAACCTGTTGAGTTCTCAGCTTGCGTCATTTCAATGTTAGCATTTCGAGGACATTTGGACCTGGAAAAGGACTATATATATATACATGGCTGAAGGTTATCTGTGTACATAGTGTACATCGGCATATGAACAAATGACATGTTCACTTAAACATTCTCATGCATGCTTGCATTGAGCATCCTGTCTTAACCAAGCTAACCTTGTCATGGTGGCACCTGTGAGCATTCTATTTCCTCAAGAATCTTCGAGCTTTTTGAGCCAAGTGCTTGACGCGAGATATCCAAATCTTGGGACTCTGATTTAACTATCAAACATAGTGATCTCACATGAATTCACCCATGAGGATCTAGGAAAATTGAGGAACTCAACCAAAAATCTGGGGCTGACTGGAATTCATAGATATTCATCGGGAATTTCACCATCAAAGCTGGATTTCACATCACCATCGGATTGATTTCACCAAGAGTTGATCTGGCCAAAACAAGGGAAGGCCACGCCGACGAGCTGTCCCAAGATGGGATGTGTCGACAAACATCGGGACAGACTCATGACTCATGGTAGGATTTTGTTGGATATTGATGATTGTAGCTATCAAATCATATCCAATCATATCAAATCCACAAAAGAATGAGGAGATCCATGGATATCCAGGATATGGGTGACCTGAACTCCCCCCAAATCTGTAATTTCCTGCGGACCCAGTGTGCTGGTTTGTGGTGGTTCCGCTGAGAGTCAACGAACTCAATGAGATGGAATGGTTGGATCCACCCAGGGTGCATCCGCTAATCATCGCAATTGGCTATCGATTGTGCAATACTATGCAATACTCTATTATTATAACTGATATGATATAACTGATATACTTGTTATAACATGTTATAACTACCGTAAGAATACGATCCGTGACACCAGGGTGGCTATTGTTACCATCTCTCAAGTGAACAGTTCGACCATGCGATGAGTTGGGTCGAACCGGCAGTTGAATCCACTGATTGGATTTCTGTGAGCACATCCCATTGTTGGATATCTTAATGTCTCAAAATCCTCAAAATCACTCAAACATCATTAACCATCATTAATCATCCATAACATTTCCACCATCGGTAACCCCATCCATAACATTTCCATAACATTTCCATCACCATCCATCACCATCCCCAAGTGCTGCGTCCAAGTCGCTTCTCATCCTCCGTGGAGGCGCCCAAGCGGCGGTCCACCACGAAGCGCAAGCCCGCGCTGCTCCTGGCTTTGATAGGGAAATTTCGAGGGAATTCTCGTAGAAACATGTAGAAACAACAAGGATTTTGACATAGTTGGATTTTAGATCTAAGATTGGGCATATAGTGAGGTTTCATGTTGGGCTTGATATTGGGTTTCGGTTTCATGTGATTTAAGATTATCAGAGATACATCACAAATACATACAAATACCTGATTTGTTTAACAAGGCAAGAACAGTTCATGAAAGGTCTTTCAACAAGTTCCACATCCTGCTACTTTGCACATGCCAGAAATCTCAGTTGAAACAGCACCAGAGTCACCCCAGACTCAACTTGAGGCCCAAGTGGCTGATCCGACAAGGTCTTCCAGAGGAAAAAGGCGGTCGGCCCAACGACCCAGATGAAGAGCAACAGCTGGGGCAGCAAAGGCGGTTGAGATGGTGGATACAACCATCATGACACAAGCGGATCCATAAAACCGGAAAAGAAACACACCAAAATCCGAAAACCCCAAAGCCGACTGGTTTTCTTCAAGAATCGAAGAATCAAGCCAGCATATTGCCCTCTGAAATCGATAGGTTCTACCCCTAATTCTTGAAAACCACCAATCAGAAACACTTACAGAATCCAGCTACAAATGCGTACAATTCATGAGGTCATTGTCCCATTTTTGGTGAATAACATCATTCAAAATTCAATAAATTCAATATTGCCATTCATGATAGCACCAAAAACTCAAACCACATTGACATGGTTTTGCAGATCATCACATCGGTTTCAAACGCCTTTTTCCTTGCTTCCCAACCAAACCGGACCTGCAGCGACCAGTCCAACGCTTCGATCCAATGGGCGATCACCGTCTGTGGACCCGTGTTGACTTAGTGCCGTCGCTGGATGAGATGGGTGACATGATAAAGAGGAACACCCATGAATTCATCCGGTGTCAAAATAGTGGTAAGAGTTTTAACAGTGTTTTTTTTGGCTTATACATCATATGCATTCATATTCAATTTGATAATAGTCCTATGGTTACCTCAAACCACGTTCCATCCCCAGATCTGGATGGAACTGAGCATCCCTACCGCCACCAGTCCACCAACTGTCAAATCTTTGTTCGACACCTGCGCCATGTGAGTGACCAAAAAAGGGCCACCTCTGTGCTAAGAAAACACTCTAATATGCTGTTCAACCTACCCCTTTTTTTCAGGTGTGTGCGCGCAGTGTTTGTTGCATAAGTGCACCCGCGTTCTCAACCATGGGAGGAGAATCTTGCAGAACAGACTAGCTGCAAATAGCTTCACCAGTTGGAAAGACATAAGAAGACCAGAAGACCAGGTAAATTCCTCCAGATTTTGCGATGGGCGATTCACCAACAAAAATCCTTGGTGTGGGAGTCTGCAGCCGTGGCACACTGCGAAATGACTCCGATGTCTTTCTTGTAATTGTTCACAACCTCGGGCCGAGCTTTCAGAAAGAAAGCCCTCAAACCACAGATTTGTTGATTGCACGTGGAATCGGAGTCTATTGACTGAATCCGATTTCATAGAGCAAAGTGCTCGTCTGTAATGCAGATTGAAGTCCCAATCTTTGCATCCCACAAGTATTGGTGTGGTCATCATCCATTACAATGATAGTGTACATCACAATGCGCTGCTGCTGGCAAGCTGATGACCTGCAGTGGTATCAAGTGATCTCCTTACGCTTGGATCAACATGGTGTTTGTTTCTCTGATGTGGTTGCTTCCAGCCCAACATGTACCTTGACGTTGCTAAACTTCAAGACCTGCAACCGCTACTTCCAATGGGAGTCTTATCGTTTCGTTTCCTATAACAACTATCAACTAAAAAATCCGAAATGGATGCTGTGAGTCAAGCAAACACATCAATTTTGCGACGCAATCTTCAGGTCCCCAGCACAATGCACCCACTGTACCAGAAACTCTGTGACCTGCAGGTAATCTCAAGCACTTGCGGCAAACGGCAAATGACGAGAGATGTTCAAGACGTCAAAGAACCAAGACTTTGGACAGCCTGATTTGGGGCCAAACCAAGTCATATCAATTCACATCTAGTATATTCAATTCTCATTCCACTATGTAAATATTCTTGCTGTTGGGGTTTGTCTCAAAACGGCGAATACCACATGTTCTTGCTATCAAAAAATGGGGAAAACATTATGTTTCAAGGGGATCCAGAAGAATTTAGGTCACCCCTCCTCCACAAACAAGATGGTTTCAGAACGTTTCAGACGCTAAAGTGACCAGCCGTTGGTGGATCAAAAATGGTATGTCTCATCATCATACACCAAATTTAAAGATTCGCCTCATAAAATATTGGTATTCCCATCCCATTGTCCAAAAACAAGTACCCTCCAAAAACTCCGATCGTTAAACACACACATAAACAAAGCATGGACAAACATGTTCCCTATGGTTTATATAAACATCACACGCCCCCCTGGAAAATCACGTAGATATAGTAGTTGTAGTTGTCTAATATATATATATATATATTATATCATATACTATTTTATATCATATTATATCATATTATATCAGATTATATAATATACATATTGTACATATTATATATATATAATCACCCCATCCTACCATGCCCACTGCGCCTCGTTCAGAAATCCCGCGAAGGCCAACAGGATCAAAATCGCCGAGGCCACTGCTGTGAAGCCCTGGTGAAGCCGGTGGGCTGTAACGGCTTTGATCGCCGGTTAGACCCTGAGGTAAACTCGGATTTAATGGGATTTAATGGGATTTATGGTGTTTAATGGGATCTAATGGGATTTACCCTCTGGTAAACAACCAGTTTGCTATTGAAAATGACCATAGAAATAGTGGATTTTCCCATGAAACATGGTGATTTTCCATAGTTATGGTGATGTTTACCAGAGGGTAGATACTATATGATAATATATGGAACAAGTCTTGCTCTTTTGCTAGATCTACACATGCCGGGTTTTCTTGGTATCTATGTTGAAAATTAGGTGGAGGGAAATGGGCAAATTTGAATCAACATGGCAAACTGAGGGATCGGTCAAAGTAGCAAACAAATCGGATCAAATTGGGAATAAAACGGATGCAAGTACTCATCCAATTTATCTAACCAATATAAGATTGAGCGTTTTAGCAACAACCATGGCCAAATAGTTGGTGGGTAAAGGGGACACCTAATCCCACTTCTAAGTACTTCCAAATTAATCTATATCTTGCTATTTTGCAACTGCAAAATAGGTATTAGTAGCCGGATGTTGGTTAGTCGAAGCTTCTGTTCCCTGTGATGATCAACCTACCTTCACAATCTTCAAACGATGTTCTCTATGTGGGCAAGCATATCTGAAAAGGTGCCAAACAAATCACAGGTTTGGATAAATTTGGCTGTTTTCAGTAAAGCATCATAAAAAAACAATTGGGGTTGATGATGTTGAGAATGCAACCACACAATTCTCCCCATCCTTGGGTGCAAGTACCCCTATTATTCCCTATTATTATTATTCCCTATTATTCCCTACTATTCCCTATTATTCCCTATTCATCCTCATTGCATTCATCTGGGTAAATTATAATATTTTACTAGCCTGAATTAAGGCCATTTGCGGATGATTTCCCGTATTAACCTTTATTTCAGTGAGGTCGCAGTGAGGTCGTTATAATTTACCCAGATTCATTGGTTCACCATCCATTCCTGTTCCCAACAACCCGCCTGAGTGGTGGTGGGATTTCCTTGACCTCACAGCCGTCGCAACAAACTGCGCTGTTGAAGTAGAGCAGTTCCATCTCAGTCATGACCTATGATCTATTGGTGTTAGTTCATGTTAATTGATGTTAATTGTATCTTTGTTCCAATAGACTGAATCAGCTAGGATTCAGATGATTCAGCAATACCCTCTGGTAATTTGTTGCATACCTATGGAAGCCATGGCCCGTTTCGATGATTTATATACCCACTAGAAATGGATAAGCAAAGGACTTCATCAGAGGTTTATCCTCTTGATTACCCACTGGTTATTTAGATTGATCATGATGAGTTACCTATCAAAACATGTTGATTTCCCATCGCAAAATCTGTCAAGTTACCAGCGGCTTCCCATTCTTTCCACTTAGACTCCCATTCATCTTCCGTTATCTATCGGCTATACCAGTTATACCAGTTATGCCAGTTATACCACCATTTTTCATGGTTTAGATCGCCATTTCTCTGCTGGGAACACTCCATCAATCATTTCGCTGCCATGACCATGCCTGCAGCGGCCTGCAGCTTGGATGCGTCCAAACCTGCTGGGATGATCTGGGATGTTTTGAAGCTGCTACAATATGGTTATAATATGTTCATAATATGTTTGCTAAGCATAATTGTGATTATATGTTTACTAACCATCTTGGTGGTGCAATAACCATCTTGAAGGATTATCCCATATATGAAATGGAAAAACATGTTTGAAACCACCAAACAGATATGTTGCTACAATATGTTCATAGTATGTTTATAATATGGTTATAATATGTTTATAATATGGTTGCTACAACCAGGAATCTTTACTTTCTCACCATATGGAAAATATGAGTTATTGTAAACACTTTATAACATAACTATACTATAACCATACCATATGTTTGCTATAGTAATGGTATAAGCCCAAATAACGTATAACTGTAGAATACATGTTTGATCCATCCCTGTTTCTGTAGGGACAACACCAAGGAATCAAGGGAGTCACCCTTCAGCTGTCATAAAATCAACATGGATCAATCAAACATCCAGAAAGCTCTAGACATCCATCAATGTTCAGTTCCGGTTAGATGTAGTTTCATATGATTTAAAAGTACTGATTAGTTCACATGTGTTTTCATTTATCTGACACTAGTTCACACATTTGTCAAACATTAATGATAAACATTACAGTAATACAATAATGAATTTTCAAACAGCTGTCAATCCCTAGGAATATTGGACTATAAGGTATAAAATGAGCTCGTTCTAACATGAGCATATCATCATATATAATCCCCAAATGGTGGATTTCCCCATTGCCATGTTTGATTCCCTGGTTTCCCTCGCCTGCCCCACTGCTGTCCAATGGTTGTCCGATGGGGATGAAGCCAGCCCGCACAATGCCGGTCTCAGACATGGGACGACATGGGATTGCTTACATGATATATATATATATAGAGATTGGTCCATACGTAAGTCTTACATGTAAGCTATATATTATATATATTATATGCTATCATATAGTATGTAAACATGACATATCATCAATATATCACAGTGTAGACATGCAAAGTCTTCGAAACCCAAACATGAGTCTTCGACTTAGATATATTTGCCAATCACATACACTTGAAAACATGGCAGTGGCACTGCTAGCAGAACTGATAAGTTGTTGCTACTGGTCATCCCACTGAGTGAAAGTTATTCGTAACCATTGTTGTATTATAAGCCACTAAAACTACCACAAACCTAATATATAGGATATATAGGATATATATATAATATAACAATATAATATAACTCCCAATAATATACAGGATAAAGCACTCAGGGGAGCTACTAACCAGGCTTTCTGTCACAGTCGTGGGATGATCCTCCAGCCGGTGCCGAGGACACGACATCAAACATGCCCGGCGGCAGGGTTCGGTTCAGCTGCTGCTCTTTGGGGTAGAAGCCGAAGAACAAGTAGACCTGTAGAGTTATGGCCATTTACCAGTTATAACTGGCTATAAATGGGATTATACATTCTATAAATGGGTTTTAAGTACTTATGATCTTATAACTGATAAGTGGCCATAACTGTAGGAGAATTGTTTGACTAGGATGGATCGGATGGATTAGGAAAGTTTGTGCTCAAAAATCAGAAAGGTTCTTGAATTTCGCAGTAGCTGATGGATCCAAGACTTTCTGATGTTCCAAAATACAATCACAAATGGATGGATGCAACGTTGGAATTGAATTCCTTCGGTCTTGCTTGTGTCAAATCGACCCCCTTTTACAAGGTACAATACAGTGAAATGCGCTCAAAGACACTGTCCTTCTAGAACAGGCTCATGAAGCATCTGGATCAATGTGGATTTGGAACTTCAGGGCCTTCGCCCCCCAGAACCAATCTTAAACAAAAAAGATACGGGTAATATGACAACTGTTCCTTGGCTAAATCAAAACAGTATTTTTGTGGAGATAGCACCGCAATTTTTGTGTCAAACCACAGTTTTTGTAGGTAAAGTAAAATCATTAAATAGAATCATCTATCCCCCAAAAAAGTGATTTTAGATGATTTTAGTAGTTGATTTACCTACAAATATGCTGACTTTCCATAGCAAACCATCCTAAACCCATCCCCGCCTGACACGCCAAGGTCTCACCCCCGAGGCCCCAAAGGCTCCGATTGCGGTAGCAGATGAGACGTGTGTGGCTGAGCTCGGCGGCCTCCGAACTGGAGGTCGTGGCTGCATCAGAAGATGGATCATCAATAGTCATTGACAAATACCCTCTGGTAATTTAACATAGCTATGGAAAATCACCATTTATAGTGATTTTTCCCTTTAAAAATGGTGATTTTCCATAGTTATGTTAGTTTACCAGAGGGTAGGTTGGTGGTATACCTACCCCTCTGAAAAATGATGGAGTTCGTCAGTTGGGATGATGACATTCCCAATATATGGACAAATAAAACATGTTCCAAACCACAGAATTGATTTGATAAGATATGATATATGATATGATACAATCGTCATATGCGTATATATGTCTTGACAAAAGTGATCTGATATTATATTATATGACCTAATCACCATGTCCATGTGCCCTATTTACATAATTGAGATGCTATAATATTATATATATATAAACTATATGAACTATATATCCATATATACATATATGTATAACTGATATGACTTGATATGATGTGATATATCCATGTGATATCTGATATCGCAATGATTTGATATTCATCCATAATCCCGCACTGATATGATATATAACCATTAGTCTGAGGATCCACCATATATATATATATATACATATATATATATATATGTATAAATAGATATTACGGTGGATTTATAGAACCATGAAACGTGGCAAGTTTGATGGGATAATTAAGTTCTATACTCCAAGAAAAAAAACAACTGATAATATGGTCCAAAAACGGTGGATCTGAATAGTCAAGGAATGCCAAACATGATTGGGATTGAAGCAGCCGCTTATGACCAAAGTCGTGGATATGTTTTATGTGCTTTAAGCATAAACAAAGTTGGAACACATGGAGTTTTAAACAGCCCATTGGTGGGGATTTTCCAGTGGCTTAACCAGCAAACATATTAGGACTTCACCAAGAATGGATATGGGTCTGTCGAAAAATGGTGTACACCCAAAAATATGGGCGGCCTCATTATGATATTTTTCTGGGTAAATTATAATATTTCACTAACCTGAATTAAGGCCATTTGGGGATGATTCCCCTTACTAACCATGATTCCCAGTGAGGTCGCAGTGAGCTCGTTATAATTTACCCAGATATTTATGGTGCACCTTAAAAAATCATACATGGGATAAAAACCACACCCAGATGAGAAGATTTTGGTCCACCTGCGGACCATTTTTTACGGGGACGTATGTTGAAGTAATCAACCTGAGGAAACTGAGCATAACAAGCAGGTGATCAATGCCCAAGCAACAAAGGGGTGATATTTGGGATGTGAACACACATCAAATCAACACGGAACTGTGGCTAAACAAACATCCAGAGGATATTGACCAGCAAACAAAGGGTTCCCAGCAGACAAAAAAACACAAAAAGGATATAAAGTGCAGTCTGTAGTCGCCAAAAAAAATAAATGCCAAAGACCTATACTGTCATAGTGACAAGCTATACTTGTGTGATGTGTATTATTGCCATAAGAATTGATGTGACTTCACCCTTTCACATCCTTAAAAAACACAGCCTTCCTGTGGCCTGGCCTCAAACTGTCGCAAACCCGTATCCACCTGCAATGAAGCCCGCCTCAGCTGCAAAACATGCGACCGCCGTCTGCGGCCAAGACCATGTGTGGCTCCTGCATGGTATTTTGGTACCAAAAACCAACACTAAGAATATATGGTAAATCTATAAAGACTTGGTTTATCATATTATCATTTATACAAAGATAATCTAAACATGTAGGAACTTGGTTATATCATGCTATGGGAAGGGTTGAAAACACCAAACCCTTGCTTCACCCTTGCAGCTCTGGGTACGAGGCTCGAAGAGCCATTGCCAAAACCTCGTGCAGCCATGGAGTCAAGAATGTCCCATATTGGGGTTTCTCAAGTAATGGGGGATCCCCAAGTCACCATGGGTTTCAATACGAAGTCATGATCTAATGGCTTGGATTATTCGGGGATATAGATTCTATATATGGCCAACAAATACCATCGTATAACTCAAATGGCCCCAATATAATGGGAAAACATGTTAACGAGGGATTGGCAGATACCCTACCTTCAATCTTGGCGAGTAGTTCATCATCATCATCATCATCATCATCATCATCATCCTCATCATCATCATCACCATCATCATCATCATCCAAATTGTGCAATTTGACCATCTCTGCAAACATTAAAGTTTATAAAATCCTTCATTGTTGTTGTAACCACCCCACACTGTGGTCCCCAATATGTCCCGCCAGTTCATGGAAGAAGTGGGCACTGGAAGCAATGTATGCAAATGGATTCAGGAATATATATATATATATGTATATATATGTACATAATATATATATATATATGTACATAATATATATATATATATATATATCATAACTAATAAAAACAAACTCACACTAAATTGGCCACATGGGGATGGATCTTTCTGAACATAGGCTTCCTCTGAATTCACTGGTTGTGTAATCATGATGTCCCCAATTAAAATGGTCATACATAAGGGGCATTACGTAAGGGGCATCACCCATTTTCCAACTCAACATATCGTATTGCTGCCAATATATCCCATCATTATATGCTAATATATTCCATTATTATATATTATCATATAATATAGATTATTATTATGTAATTCTATATAAAGTATAACTTATTATACATATCCCACACAGGATGAACAAAAAAACATGTTTGCTGGTCTAAAACGATCATTTTATGGCCACAACATATCACCACCCCCAACAAGGATCATGAAAAATCCATGAAATATCCCATTACAGTATATTCAGTTTATCCTTCCACACGGAGGTTTCCAATCCATGGGGGTACCCCCCAGTCATCCAAGTCATGGATGACCATGACCTAGTATTGAAACTTATGGTATCTTATGGTGACGACTGGGGATCCCCGATGACTTAAGAAACATCCACATATTGGTACTTTAATCTGGGCAACCCAATGCCATTAACAACTACCATGACTGGGGATGGTGTCAATCCACCCGTAAGAACGGTGATGACTTGAGGATGATGTATGGCATTGGGTCTACCACATTATTTGGGGCATATCCCATGAAATATCCATTTATAATCGTTTATATATATATATGATATTATATACATTATATATCCCTCATTATCCCTCCATATATTGGCGGTTTACACCCCAAAAAAAGGTCACACCACCAGAGGGTTAACTTTCGGCCCAGCAGCACCAGCACCACAGCCACAGCCAGGACTGCCGCCTCGGTCATCCCATCACCCCCATTTTAAGAGGATTGTTTACCTTGAATTTTTTCGGCTCGGCTCAAAAAAGAAGCAGTGATTAGATAAGTGATTCATAAACTGGGGGATGGAGAGTTATAATTATAGATTATCTCATTGGGCTTGATCATTCTCTGTGACCTATCCCAGTGGGGCTTCCGTCCCAAGATCTGATCGCGGCACTGAGGATGGAACCACCAGGCCCGCAACCTGCAAGATGTCCTGAGGCGGGGGGGATTAGAACTGCTTGGTGGAACACACCACCTGGCAAATGTCATCCTATGGCTACAATGGGTTATCAAAATCCCCTTCAGTGAATGTCATAGTGCCCCATAGATTCCATAGATTAGTAGAAGTCCCTATATTGACCTATGAATCACCTAGTTTTAATGGCTCAATTGTAAATGCAGCACAAGATGAATCACTGGGTCCCTGGCTCCCGCAGCCAGAATGTTTTGACAATGTTTGACAGATATGATGCATCCAAACAAAACAAGTATCCTTTTCCCGCAACCATTCAAATCGCTGTGTCTGAACATGTGGTTTACCCCGCACATGGCAGCTTTAGTAGGAATAATAGTGGCTAACCATCAAAATTTGGGGATAAACCTAAACATCGTATGACTGATATTCTTGATATCTTGGTTATATATCCCATTGTTATATCGGCGTCATACCAACATTTTTGGTTGGCGGAATCACCCATTTATAGCTTTTATAACTCTCTAACATCCATTATGACTACAAAAACCTATCCCATTGCAACCCATGATATATATCCCCTAATATTCCCCATATATTGGCGGTGTTAAACAACCATTAAATGGTCTTAGAGTCTTAGGTCTAAAACATGAAAACCAGGCAACAATGGGCACCTGACAGAGCCTCCTGAGCCGCCCACGGTTTGCAGCAGCACGGGACCAAAGGCAAAGAACAGCACCTGGGATGGCAACATCTCTTGGAAGATTCCAGCAGTGAGGGGTAGAAGATTTAGAGATAGATGGTTTGCTGGTCAGCAACATATGGAATAGATGGTTTCTAGAATAGGTAGCACACAACTTTAGATGGAAACGCATATGACAAAATCCGAAACTGTTTGGTAGATTTTGGTATAGTATCACTCCAACTGACAGATACGAGCCGTTTGGGGTCATCACTTCAAATAGGGGATATATATACAAGATGTTTGAAACCAGCTGCCAAACAAGGAACCGATCAAATGAACAATTGAACGACACACTTCTCACTATCCAAGGCACTATTTTATCTCCATTCCTCAATTCATATCACAAAACATATAGAACAATGGAACCCCCCCATTTTTCCTATGGGTTTTCCGATGGGTTTTCCCATGGTTTACCTATGGATCATCCAAAATCATCAAATCCATTGGGGTGCTCAGCTGCCCACGAAAATGGCGATGAACAGAATGGCGGATGGCTGCGTAATCGCGCCTGAAGGCGGTAAGGACAGTAGGATGGGGCTGGTGTTGCCTCAAATCTTTAGGATCATCCATTAGCCTTGTCTGGTACATGCTTCATCTTTGGTGGCACACAGATAGATAAAGATTAACATGATAACCGGTATACTGACTGGTAGTGATGAAACTGCTCACTAGGTCCATCAAGGTCAGCTTTGTGATGCTACAGGGCACAGGACACAACCTCATCTAAATTGCGTGTCCAACAACGACTCAAATTCGGACCGATGCGCAAGTGGGTAGTTATAACTCCAATACATAAACTTCTGAATATATTGGAAACAGAACAACTGGGTTCAGAAGACAGCCTTTACCCACTTAAGAAGTGAGATCTATTCTCAAGCGGGAAGTGACCGTTAGAGTCCTTAGGAGTGTAGTATGCTGATCATCACCATGCGTTTCCTGGCAATCGCAATTGCACCAAGGATTTTTCCTGTCCAACTCAGTGTGGCACGGAAGAAGTGCTGCGGCAGAGGCAGTCCACCTTCGGTCCAGGGTAATTATTCCAGATATCCAGTGGCTTGAAATGAATTGGGACTTGGGGTTACCCATCAGATTTGCATAAGCCACAGGCAGCGATCTACATGTGTTGCATGTTGTTATTGATTCAATTTTGGAAAGTGGGATCATCTGATCTCAAAACGAGTGAAATAAATGCAACATGTTCTCCAACACAGCAATATGCACTGATCACTTGGTTGGTGCTTTCAGCGGTTGATGGTATGATAGGAACTCAGTAGGGATTTAAATGGAACATACCAAAACAACCAGCTACATAGTTTCAACTAGAGACTAGAGACACTTGTACTTGAGACCTTGGACCTACACATAAACAATTTGATGATGTAACTTTAGGGGATTCGTATAGTCAACTGGCTACAGTAGTTCAAACAGTATACCAGAGTTGATGGTGATTGTAAGTATAATTATATATAAATATACTTAATTGGGTTCCAATGCAACCAAATTGGAAAACCAAGATGGCAAACATAATGTACAAACGCTATGGCCGCTATGGGATCAAAGCCGTATAGCCTTCCAGTCATCCGTAGAAGCCTTCTATGTATTTTACCCAGTCAAAGTCCAACGCCAATGTTTCCTATTTTTTGTCACTGGTTGTTTTCACTCACATTCGTCAAACATGACAATCAAACGAATGAATCTATAATATTCTGTTCATCCATATGCCATATATGTGTATACTTATAATATAAGTTCATTATCATTTTATATGCGAGTGTATGTAATATATATACTATATATATACATGCAATGTCAACCCCAGATTCAAAAAAACAAAAACCATGACTATTATATAATCGGGTGTGGATAACTACCAAAAAAAGATCACTCATGATAACTTACTACTAAAGAAATGGTGGAGCTTTTTTCATTTGGGGTTGACATTACATTGCATTGCGTGGTCAAGCCTCCACCCGCAGTGTGCGTCCATAGGAGCAAACGTCCCAGATTGGTGACCTCAAACACTGCCGATGAATGAATGGATCCCGCTCAAGCGCACGCAACGTCTTGGGGCACCAACAAAGAAGAGTGGAGATGGGCACGTCTCAAAATGGGACATATCTTGAAGATATCGCTATCGCACTTTTGAGAAAACACATATTATGAATTATGATATTAAAAAAACAAAACATGGGGAATTGTCTTCCGTCCATTGTAGCTGGGCCTTATCAGGGCTTGTTGTGCCAGTGTGCATGCCGGCCTACTAGGAAAAGTAAAACAAACTGCAGAAGGCTACGAAGCTGGCACCGTTTGGGTTTCAGCAAGCGCAGCCCTTTATGATCAAACTATCCAAAACAACCACGGACATGACTCATTACTTATAACCAATCTCAATTCAAACGTCTCGTATGGTCTCATACCTGGAATGCTATGATGGTCTACTATGAGCAATGTGGGCGATTTGATATCATTTGGTTTGGCTAGCTAAAAGGTTAGCAACCAAGGTATCCACCCTTGGAAAAGGCTATGTAGCAAGACCCACCTTGGCATCTGGAATCTCTTTTCAACTGAAGGGTCACCTCAGTTTCCTTCCATCATAGAAATTCATCATCGCATTATATAATTCTGTGAACACATACAATTTGAGGATGATAATTCATGTCATTGTATGCCACTATTAATTTCACATTATAATATTATATATATATATATAAATATATTAATAATAGCAATTAAACATAATATCATATAATAACATAGATTACACAGACTCAACACAACAAACATAGCCATTGAAATGGTCCATGAGGTCAGCTCGGCGCCCCCGCCCCCATGCGTGCGTCCACATCAAAGACGCGGCTCCCACAGGCGCAACATCTGAACCACAACTCGTAGACGCCGCAGGTCAGCAGCGCTAAGAACAGCCTACGGCGATTCCCATGCGAAATTTGGCATTTTTTTTCCATCACTCCCCAAGAAAACAGGCAGAAAAACCTGGATGGAGTTGGGACATAGGTGATGTCATGGTGATTTTTCATGGTGATTCATCATGCAAAATGACCTTGGATTGGGGATGAGTGGGGTTGAGCTAAAATTCGATGGTCACTTTGTTTGGGGGGAAAATGATGATTCACATGGCGATACACCGATGAAGGGTGTGAGGAGGCAAAAACACCAAAACAATCCAAAACATTTCGTGGTTGACTCTCCAACATGCTTTCCTATCTCTACCCAACTATGGCCTATATTAAAATTATCAAATCATATTATTAAGTGCTCTGTTCAGTTCGCTGTTGTCGTAAACTACTGTGATTCCATGTGATCCCACAATCATCAATCTGTGGTCGCAAACAAATTTCTTGACACCCAATTCGTCAACCCATAGCCTTAGCACTTCAACTTTGCACGTTTTCTTTTCTCCACACGCATTCTGAACGCTCTTTCGCATCTTGCTTCCTGTTCGACCTAAAGCTTGATGTCAGTTTGTCAATGTCATTGATATCTTCGCCACTGATCTGCGGTTTCGGTGTGGGCCACTGAACTGGGTGTCAGACACAATTTTGTTGACAATCGCTTTGCCAGCTTGGCTGCAATTTCCATCTGTGCTCTGCTCACATCTATGAAGTCGTGGATTCTTACTGTTTCTGGTCGATCAACCTCACTAAGATCGATAGTCAATTCTTTGCAGGGGCCTTCAATATAGATATCTATGACCTTCTTGGTCTTACCATTGTCGCATGCCCATGTTCTTGCCCTTCCAAATATCATAAGTGTCGGCCCTGGCACAGAAACTATCGGATCCGCCACATGCGAGCTACTGCCGAAGATCAGCTCCACCTTGGTGACCCATGTGGGTTTCTCAAAGGTTACAGTCCTGGTCGTCCTGGTACGTGTCCTGGTGCTGGAGACCATGGTCTTGGCCGTCTCATGGAGGTCAAACCACCAGCAGGTCATGGGTTCGATCATTGGATCCAGGCCAACGCGCTGGTTAACCAACAATCCTTCTGCCTGGTGACCCAGGAGGAAGTAATCAGTGACAGCTTCACTTTCTTCGCAACTCAAATACTTTCTCACCCGGTCAATGAAGAAATCCTTGCTCATTTGTGTGAAGCGGATGTGCGGGGAGATCAACCGCAAAATCGCCACCTGCTGATCTACTCCATCTTCGGGTGCTGCATCAAACGGACCCAACACGTCCGGTTTCTGAACAGCTGCTGCAGACCACTCCACCAGGCGCTCCCAAAGTGTCTCTTCATAGATGTACAATTCATCCAATTCGATCAAAATGGCTATGATGGAACCATGAGTTTCAAGAAACAATGGCGACTGCACAACCTTGATGCTCTCTGTCAAAACTGTGGTCCAACATCTATGTTGTATCTCTTCTGGCAAATTCGTGGACAGTTGCAAGGACTCGTTGAGTATCTGCAAAGCTGCAGGGCCGTCCACATCTTCGGAAGATTGCAAGTAATGCAAGCAATATGCCCCCAGATCGTCTATGACATACAATCTCGCAGCTACAAATGCGCGTAGGGCTCTCAAAGGAGTAAGCCTGGGCTCCAAATTGTATGCGGTCCGGATCATTACATCGAAGGCGTCAACAGCCACATCTTTCAAGGTAAGTTCACACGTTTGGCCTTCCTGAAATTCACCATACAATGCAGCCTTCAGTGGCTGGGAGAGGCTGGCCAACGGCGCCCGAAGGAATGGCACACGGTGCCCTTCAGGGCCTACTACTGCCATGGCATCACAGAGATCTTCGTCTGTGAGCCAACTTTCGCACCTCCTCTCTTGAGCGTGCTTGAAGGCATCTGACATGGCTCACTTGGATTCACTTGGCTGACACTACGTGCACACATGCAAAGAAAACAAGTGGGCGACTCAACTTTCATGCTTATCTTCTCTAACGTTTGCTTTTAAAGTTGTAATGTCTTCAACAACCTTTGAAAATTCGCGGATTTTGCTGCACTCGGAGGTCATGCGATGAGGGGTGGGTGACGATTTGAAACAGGTTACTGTAGCCCAAATAGGTCCATTTCCAAAAGACATGTGCTGCTAGAAATTTGACAACAGTCTATCCCATTCAGTCGTGATGTCCCTCAATTGGGATGCTTGGTCGAAAATTCTTGAAAGAATAGCCTGTACTGTATATTGTAAAACAGTGTTAGTGTTGGATAGCTAAACATCCAGCGGTTTCTGAATCTGAATCAGCAAGTTGTGGGCTGAGTTGGGAGATTGATGGACGGTTCGGACGGTTGCTGAATCGTCTGGTTGGTGGTTGAAATTCCCATCCCCAAACCCCCAGTACAAAGATATCCATAGATATCATCTCCAGGTAGAATGAAATCAACCGATGTCTGGATAAATTATATTTCAAATAAACTGGCAAATCAACATCCAAATTGTAGACCTTTGAACCACATTCTGCTGATCAATCCAGGTCTTAGACAAACCCAGATCCATTCTTATCATTCCATGAAATCCTTTAAGTGCGAACCCAGCATCAGCTAAATCCTCATCAATTGGCGAAAAATCTGCTTCAACTCAGCCAAATCAGCCCCACCTGCGACAGAAGGAGATGGTCTTGGTCAACTTCACGCGGATGGGCTCGCCGCCCATCAAGCGCTCGCCCAGGCGAAGGTCGGCTTCGAACTCACGGCAGCGCAGGCCATGGATGTTGGCCTCCTGGACGCTTCTGGAAAGGTCCGTTGTTCTACCGTTTCTCGTGGGGATTTCACATCATTTCAGCGAGAAACATTGGGGATTCACCAGCAAAAATGTGGCGGCTTTAACATGGTTGGTGAAAGATGATTTCAGCATCAATTGGGGTTTATAAATTGGGATTTCACGAACAAAGATGGCCGCTTACAACCAAAGCACAATGGGAAAATGGCGGGGTCATGATTTTTGATTCACCGATCATGTTGAAGTGGGCTTATCCTTGCGTGGTCAACCGAGTATCCTTAGACTTTAGAAGCCTCAATGGGAAAATCTCGGGGGATTTTTTGGGGTTCTGAACCGCTAATGGTCCTGCAAGTAGCAGTTGCTGCGCAGTTACTGATGTTCGATCATGCGAAAGAATCACATGTTATGAGTCTGGCTGAATTATGATAGTTCACCTGAAATGCTAGGTTTTCGGGATAGCCTGAAAAACCACCATTTCTAACGGCCAGCACCATTTCAGCACCCCGCAGCGGCTGTTGAGCTGCGTCCAGAGTCCAGACTATGTAAATGGCATTTTCAGGACGACAAGAGCTTTCTAAAGTACTATGTAGACAAAGCAGTTCCATTAGTCAACAGTAAGGTCGTTTCTTTTTTACTGTTCCCAACTTTGGTTGATGAAATTCCCACTTTTTGGACACGAAACCTGCTAAATTCATGGGTTTGGCCATCTTGAGGATGGCAATCACCGCATGGTTTGAAGCCAAATTCCTGCTGTTTCCCGTCCTGGAAGTGTCGGTCGCGAAACGCTCTGCGTCGTTCCTGTTGGATCTGCCGCCTCTGTCGACGCTGCTGCTGCCGCTCGTTCGCATCCGCACCCGAGACTTCACTCTCGGCGATAAAGGGCTCAGTGGCATCGTTGGGGCGCGACATCATGGGCCGAAGCTGGCTGTTTTTTCAAGGAATCTGGATGTTCAATTATTTCTACCTGGAAACATGGTGATTTAACCAGCTAAAGTGGTTAAACCATCAAACTAGTCAATTGAAATCAGTGTTTGAGGGATTTCGGTGCAGCTTGGTACCTTACAACTTGAAAGAGCTTCCAAATGGTCCTGCTTTACTTGTCTCATGATTTTGTTTCCTATAAGAACATTTACATAGGAAGGAAAACAGTGATTGTGATTGAATTGATTTGGATCTTCTGGGGCTCCTTCCGTCATCCTTGCAGCTTCATCAGTGGGTTGGCTCAAGCTTGCAGACTTGTGCTGCCTCTGATGGGCAAGATTCAGCAAACCAGCGGTTGATCAAGGGGCATCATTCCCACACCCTTTGACTCACAGTGACAAACCCACCGGAGATGGGTCAAAAGCATTCAAAAGCAAGGTACTTTCGAAGCTTTCGAAAGATCAGAGATAAATTGAAGACACACTCTGTAGTGGGTATTCAGTATTAGATCAACCCGTTACAGCAGTAGTCATGGTCCATTGGTTTCCAGCGCCAATAGTTTATTGCATCGCAGATCCACATAGTAGCCGGACTCATTTTCAGCTCAGCGGTCGTGACTCCTGAAGTGCTTAAGATGTGACGCCTTGACTCTTTACGGCTGGGATATAGACATTTTCCATAGATCGGAGATAGTGGAAATTCAATGAGTTTGAGACCTGATCATACCTCTGTGAGTCTGTGTGCAGTTTATCTTCGAATGTATATATATATATAGATATATTAGTATATATATATAGTATATATATATAGTAGATATATAGTATATATATATATAATTATATATATTATAATATCATTTAATATCCGTTTTGCAGCCACAGTCAAGGTAGGTGCTCAAACAAAAAAATCAATCAGACTCGGAGCTGGCAGCTATAGAAGGCTGCTGCGGCGCCCCAGTTCGGCGTGTGCAGGGCAGGCACGGCAGGCACGTCGTGTCGCGGCGTTGGTGGGAAATGGTCTCAGTTTGGGGTGGCAACTTGCTACCGGTGGGGTGGCAGGTCATGGATGGTCATGGTATCATGGTCCCTCTTCAGGAAGCGCGCGCTGTCCAAACGTCAGCCAGTTGAAGCAGTTTCCTGCTCAAAATCGATGCATCAACTGCAGTTTCTTGAGTTGATGCATTGTGTGCCTGAAAGTGCCAATGCAACTAATGCAACCACGCACAAATATGATCTTTAAAAAGCACTCATCACAGAATTGCTGGATGCATCTGGTTGCTCAAACTGGAATTCCTAACAGAGTTGCTGCAAATTCCACCGGAAACGTCAAAGCCTCAAAAGCACTTGCACTTTCAGATGGGGACAAATCCTACGTCTACGGAATCTACAATTCTCAACATTGCTACAAGTACAGTAGCACTGTGCGAGTTCAGGCTGACAGGCAGGCACTTCAAGTGATTTTCGCGTCTGGTTCAGTGGAAGTTCGTCTTTCACCTGGTATATCACATTCACATGTGCCGAATGTAGCCCTTGTGCCTGCCACTGGCGCAAATCAATTTGCGCCGGACGGCTCACCGGTTGCTCATCTGTCTGTTGGGCCTGCATTGTCTAAAGATGGGAATGTCGTCCAAGAATTGCATGGTATTTCAAGTCTAAAACCCAAAAGAACCAAATCATTACAACTAGCTCGTTGTAGGGGTCATCTAGTGAGAACAAGACCCAGGTTCATGTCAGTGATGGTTCGCCAATATTCGCCAATTGTATGCCAAAATCCAGCACTGTGTCAACGGTGCAAGGCATGGGTCCTTCTGTCTGTGATTCCTGACATTTCCTGCTGATGTGAAAACCAAAAAATATGCAGCCTCCTGTCGATTTTTTCTCAAACCAGTTCATTAACTGGATTACTACTGGTCAATAACACATGTTGCCGATGGTTGACTCCCACATGTTTTCATTCACCTGTCTAATGTACATTGGCACCAATAGAAATTGTGGTTAACAAATGATGAATAGTTGAAGATGACAAATTAAGCATTGTAACATTTACCAACCATCTTATAGCTATATGTCAAATAACCATGAATAACCATGTTACCCTCTGGTTCACTAACATAGCTATAGAAAATCACCATTTCTTTGATAGGTAAATCATCTATACATGGTCCAAAAAATGGTCCATTTTCCATAGCTATGTTAGTTTACTCCAGGGTAACAAACCAATCATAAACCATTAAACTAAACATCATTAAACCATGTTTTTCTCATGGTTACTGGTTTTTCCATGATTTTTCCATGACTTTCCAGCCATCAGGGCTTGGCCTCATCGTGTCATCGTGACGCCCATTGCACAAACTGAGATCTCAGCCGTTCACGTTCCTGGCGGAAAGGGCGGAGCTGGGAACGTGGGGTAAATGAATGTAAATGATGTGTTTTTTTTGGAAACCCTGGTGAGTAGGGAATGAAGTTCTTAAAGGTTGAGATAGATATATATATATATAAATACATATCCCATCTACCAAGAATATCCCATGAAGTTGACAACTGATGATTCATGTTTCAGTGGAAGCAATAAATTGGTTTTCCTCAGAGTTTTTCTTACTTGAAGATCACCCCCAGCCTAAGGTTATAAGGTTGAAAGTAATCAGAAACACGAATCATACCGCCAACCAGAATATGATCAGTAATTGTCATTAATGTATGTATATATATATAAATTAATTATACATATCTATATAATATATATACACGTATATTGGTATTAATTTAGTATTAATGGTTTGGCGGTAGTATTTAATCACTGAATATCACTGAATGATGAATTATATTATTATAATAATATTGCTTTCATCATTCAGTTATATTCAGTGCATGTCCTCACATTTGCCTTGAGAAGTCACAATGTATTGGTATTGGTATGAAATCGTTGCTGGCAAAACGTTTGGGATATCAAACGATAGGACATCAATGACACCTAGCTATGCATGTACAACACTTCGGCTCACACTTTTCCTGCTTATTGAAATCTTGACAACAAGGAGAACCGCGGGCAAATTACTGTCATTCTCAGACAAGTGGCATCTCATTTCATAGGAATCTTCGCTTTACTTGCCATGATTTGTAGTAAGGATGCCCATTGAGCTCGTTATAATCAGAGCCCCGGCTTACGTATACCCACATGTTTGGCAGAGAATCATGGGTTGAACTTTTTGTTAAATTCTAATACAGTAACATCTATTAACTTGTTCTATTATATAACAGCTATTACACTAGCCTAGTATGGCAAAAAACACCAAGGTTTGATAGCCAAATCCCCAACTGTGCACCCAGACCTGCTGGATGGTCTGGCGGTATGTGGGATTCCTCTCACGCCATTCGGCCACCTGGGGAAAGGTGGGGACGGGACAGGACCAATGTTCCATGTACCCTCTGGTAAACTAACATAACTATGGACAACCACCATTTTAAATAGGTAAATCAACTACAAATGGAGTATTTGTATTGTATAATAGCTATGTTAGTTTACTATAGAGGGTAGCAACACTAGGCATATTCCATAGGGCTCGCCATGGAACATTTTACCAATGGATTGCCACCCCGGATTACAAGGGAACCTGGAGTCAGGCTCCAGGTGGTCCAGGTTCCAGCCCCAACGGTGATGCGCCATTCATGGCGGTTGAAAAACCCAACATCAGCTTAATATGGCTATATTATCCAGCTATCTGGGTAAATTATAATATTTCACTAACCTGAATTAAGGCCATTTGGGGATGATTTCTCTTACTAACCATGATTTCCAGTGAGATCGCAGTGAGGTCGTTATAATTTACCCAGAGCTATATTATCCATATATCATGGTATACCATCATCTTCACTTTTCTCTGCTCCAAGCAGTTAAACCATGTTAAACCCCAATTGTCGCGAGTTAACGCCATTTTGGTTGGCTGAACCCAGCTTTTACAAGGTTGTTATAGATAACGCGGCAAGTGGGATATCAATGATATCAATGGATATCTCCTGGGATATCAACGAATTCAATGGATATCATATCTCCGTCCATAACAAACATTGCCGGAGCGCCTCTTCGCCCTCTAACGCCGGAGGCAGGGTTGCCTCCGGGAACAGCGACAGATGAAACTTTCAACCAAGGATGGAGAGTCTGTCCCAGGCTGTCCAAACATCACATGGCAAACACCATGCAAAAACGGTCTTGAAGCTTCTATAATTTCATTCTATCCTAAAATATCATAAAATGGTCTGTCCATCCGTCCATGTCATTGAACTGTCTTTGAATGGAACCGTAGCAACATGGTGTCCTGCAGCCCAAATCAACCAAAGGATTGAGGCGTGACTTTGGTGAATCAGCTCCAGGACTCTAAACCTTGAACAAAGGCATCTCAAGTTTCATCTTGGCATATCTTGACCATTTATCTTGTGCTAAAGACCCGAACTCCCGAAACTATGTCACTTCAGGATGGCCAGTAGTTCACTAGAGAAATGTCTGATCTTCCCAAAGGACACTCCCAACATTACTGACCTGCGTTGAACTAAGCTACACAGTTCTGGCTGGTTGCAATGACCAACCCATGGATTATACAACGCCTTCACAGCACCACCCGGATCCACCCGGTATATGTCACATTTGGCAACCTTTTGTACCATGAAGCACCCCTGCGCGCCAAGCGAGCTTTGTCGCAAGGCACAGGTGACGTCGCAGTCATGGAGCTGTCTCCTTCACATGAACATAGGCCAAACCGATGCCCAAGCGATGCTCTGCCTCTCGTTTCAAGATCAAGCACCGATGGTATGTCATGAAGACCACATAACAGTAGGGCGACATGGTTGTCACAATGTGGAAGATTGCATGTAAATGCAGCCTCAGCGGTGCGGCAGGTCCCTTTCTCATCCCACCCTGGTGCTTCAAAGGAGTCGGAACTGAACAAAAAATTCTTTGAGGTCCAATGAGATTCATCCTTTGCGCGGAAAGAATCCAAACTCAAAAAAAACATCCAAAGGCTGCTAGTTTTTAAGAACTCTGCAACCTTTGAAAGACCTTCGGGTACAAGGGGCACAAGGCATTCTCAGGTACCCACAAGAATAAGAATCCCCCAGGATAACCGATGGCAGCAGTCCAAAACAAACATCGTTGCCACTGTGCAGATGTGCTGTCATCCTGCACATAATGCTGGTAGACTCCTCACAGCCGCGGAACGAAGAGGGTCCCCGTCCTTTGAGCCTTTGAAACCTCCAACAAGGGGAGTTCATCAATAGCAAATCTTGGGGATTCCATCAAAATTGCCGTTCCTGCCTGCTTGGAGCAAATGGCCGATGAAATATTGTTCCTCAAGACTGTTGATTGAAATCCTTGGCCATCTTGGCATATCTTGACTGGTGAAAAATCCAATGCCCATGATACCGTGGCTTTCCTCAGATCTTATTCAAGCAGGCAAGCAATTTCAAAATGATTTCTCTACAGTTATGGCCCTTAACAGGGCCTTAAATGGGACTATAACTCGTGCAACTAAGGTTATACATCATGAAGCCAGTTATAACTGTTGAGGGCTATAACTCTACCTTCCCACTGGCAAAATTCAATAACCTCCTATGTTACAAGATTACCACACCAAGCTCGACCCAGTCCTTAAACAATTAGTCAGTGAGGCTAACGCATCCACCAATCGTCCCTTAATGCCAAGCATCGATAGGCTTGATGGATGATCAGCAGCACGGTGCAGCCATAAATGGCCACCTGTTTTGCTACAGCATAGCTTCGGCTGCCCCGAAAATGATGATCACGTTCCCAACTATTTAAACTAGATCCAACCCCATAGGATCCATGGTGCTGCTATATATGGTAACATTTACCATCAATATACCCCAGTCATGTTAGCATATATACCAGCACCATGGATCCTATGGGAACTATATCAAATGGGTTCATAACTTCAAAATTCTATCGCCATGTATTTTCACCGAGCCGTTAATCATCGATCCTCCCACCATTGGACCATCACCAGCCGTTCCCAGGCACGAAAACGGGGAAGAAGAAGGGCGAGGCAAAGTAGGCCACGGCAAAGCCCACGGCGTAGACAGCTTCCAGCACCGGAAGCCAAGGAACCCTGGCCTCCTAGGCCCCAGCAGGGTGACATATATAGGCCAAACAAAAAATCCAAGTTATGCTGATTTTAAGCTATTATTGCAAGAAACAGATACAACAAGATAAAATCTCCAAGTCAGTTACGTCTTTATGATTGAAAACATAGAAATACAACATATTCTTTTCACACGCTAAAACAGTGCAGGTGTCCCACATTTCCGTGGCTTTTCCCAACCGCTTTTTCCCAACATTTTCCCAACGCCAAGCATCTAGGTGTCCCACCTCCAAGACCACATAGAGAAATGCCAAAGAGGCACAGATCATGCCCAGTTCATCAACGGCTTGACCTTGGAAAGATAGCCATGCCCAGTTCATCAATGGCTGGAAAATCTCATCATTCCAACGTTAATGATGAGCTACAGTAATGCTACCCTTTTATTGATGATTCTAGCTGATTGTAGCCGATTGTATGCTCCCTTTTTGATGATTATGGCCGGAAAAAAACTCCTTCTTTGACTACTATAGCCTTAATGCTTCCCTTTTTGATGATTATAGGAGTCCCTAAAGAGATGGAACCACATTTCCACGACATGAAACAAACATCATAATTTCCAGATGTCCCATTTTTGTATTTGTTTCGGGGTTGCTATAAAGCCATCAAGATTGGTTTGAACTCACTCGAAGCAAAATGCTGTATGCTCAACCGGCGCCACCAGTTGGATGTAGGGTGCCATGGAATGCCACGCTTCCGACGCCAACGACACCGATACCCAACCAGCACAAGTAGAAGCGCGCTTCCAGTCCGTATTTGAAGCATAGGAAGAGACCCCAAAGGGATACGATCAACATGGGGATGGATGACATGGTATTGAAGAACTCCGCCACATACCTGGTGTGTACATAATTCGCCTCACACCAATCCACACCACTGCTGGGCTGTCCCCAAAATGGATCCTGGTTGGCTGTGCAACTCATCTCTGAATCACTTGTCCAAAGACCGTAATTGAACCAATCGCTTTGCTGCTAAAGCATGTTTACCCAGCATCATTCGTGTCCATCAGACTTTTAGACATACCCAAGTAAAAAAAACATGGCAATTGGAAATACATCATCCTCAGACTTGAAGATGATATTCCTATTGAACATTGGGATTGTCCATAGATGCACACCTTTCTTGGCAGCCCCAGGATCTGGATGAAAACTCAAGATGTCAATGGGCTTCCGATAAAACGGATCGCGAGGAAGCATGGCTCGAACGCTCGAAACCACAAACGTCGAACGGTCGAATTGTCACTTCACCTTGCCAAGATGAATTCCTGATAGAATTGATTGGGCATTTTCTATTGAAGAATATTATATATATATAAATCATTATGGTTTAATGTATATTGGTTTATGTTTTTTTAATCATTTGTGAAAGCGTCCAGGTTCTTCAATCTTGGGACCTGACATCTGAAGCTGTGTCCGGCTGAATACCAAACCACATAGGTGTATCTGAAAATAGGGAAGGGCCCCATATGATGCTGGTATTCATGGGGGTACAGCATTCAAGACAAACATCAACAGGAACTCTGAGAGACACACAACATCCTACTAACCCCCCTCCTCTAGCAAAAAAGAGCCAAACCTCCACCGGACATATCTGGATCCAACCATTCGTTCCTAGAACAGGATAAGGCAATCGTGTTTTTATCTATGTTTCGGTGATATTGCTTTAACAGGAAGAACAAAAAATACATGAAACAATTTTTTCAACAACTATGACTCCATGACTTTGTGATGGTATTGACCATGAATCATTCTGTCATTGGATTGGTTTAAGGGAAAATCTACAGGAAACCATGGTTTTTACCATCAAATATAGGGCTTTCCTGTAAATTTTCCCATCATCCAATTCTATGATTCAGGGTTTCCTTTAAATAACCAACCCAGGGTTTCGCAGTGAACCAACCCAGCGACGCGACGGCCTCTCGGCTCCAACCCATCTCCTCCATCAACCTCTTCACACCTGGTGATATGAACTTCCGGATAAATATATATATATATATAGGATATACATATACATAAACATCCATAAGCATATATATATACACATATGTTTAAATAAATGCCTGAATAAATGACTGAATGACTGAATGAATGAATGGATGGATGGATGGATCAATGAATGAATGAATATAGATAAGTAAGTAAATAAAAAATAAAATCAATATTATATTAGATTATATATAATTATATATAATTATACAATTATCCTAATGAATCTCCCCAGGTATTCATCCAAGCTTTGCCCAAGGGATGCGGACGCTTCAGTGGCCCTTCTGCAGCTCCCATTGGAGCGGGCCATTTGTTTTGCCAATAGTAATAGCACAATTTTCCGCTCAAAATGGAATGGATCAGACTCGCCATTTGGATTTGTTTCAGAATGAGGGATACCTCAAAATTGCTAGTTTAATGGGAAAATGATTATATCAACAGGCAACAGGGAACCATCAAATTTAGGGGTATCTTATTTTCAGAGAAATCCCCCGACGTGTTGCAGCTGCTTGCAGTTTTGCTAAAACTTGAGGACTCAAAATAAAACATGCAGTATTAGCATAGGAAACCTCCGAAAATCATCCAAAATCTAGAAAAATCAAAACCATGTCCAAAATAATCAAACATTCAACCTGTTATTTTTGGGTGGGTGGTTTATAGTTATACATAAAATGTTATAAACACACTGTTCACAAAAACTGTCTTTTTCAGTGCCTGTCTTTAATCCGGCAGAATTTCAAATCAATGTGGGTAAAACAATAATAAACCACTCATTTAGGGAATGGTAAACATACCACCTATAAAAATGGTGTTGACTGGGAGATGGTGCAAATGGCATTGTTTTACCAACATTAAATGTTGCTTACCTGTCAAGAAAGTAGCTGACGCACCCTGGGTCACTGCGCCTGCTACCACTTTGGCCTTTTCCTCATCAGGAGGTTCCTGCCCGTGGGCACCGGCGATGTTTGACGCATGGGGAACACCATGATAGCTGTACTAACAGGATGTTTAAAGGAGTCTAAGCATTTATGATATAGTAAATATGTAGCTCAAGATAGCGATAAAGACTGATAAAATTTGAAGGCACCTATTTCCTGCACGATTTTTTTTTCAAGGAATGAACTGGCGATGGGGATAACTTCACCATCAGCCGCATCAGCCCAGCGTCGTCTTTGCTGGATGTTGCTGATCTTGAACAGCACTAACCACACAAGTATAGCTTCAATCACATGTCATTGAACTAATGTCCTTTAACTATAGGTCCACACCACGAATGTCCTTTAACTGAACACACAATTGTCGGATTTGAGGTCATCGGATTACTTGGATCAGTTCTGTGTTTGAACATGCTGCTTGAACCCCCATGCTTCGCAGGTGTTGTACAATCTCTAGAATATACAGTCCTGTATCTATCACCCACTGCAACGCCAAAGTTGATGGTCAAATTTCAACCCACCAAACAGTTATTAACAGCTCGCCCACCAATCTTATGATGGATATGATGGTTAAGCCGCTTGAATCTCCATCTCAGCAAACCAAGCCTACCGTACCATGGTGCTTCATCGCCCATTTAAACGTTGTCCAATTCTTTCATACTTCATGCATGATAGAAATAACAATGGTGTTAATATGTTTTAATCCTCTGGTAAACATCACCATAACTATGGAAAGATCCACCATTTTTCATGGGAAAATCCACTATTTCTATTGCCATTTTCAATAGCTATTTTGACATAACCAGAGGGTAATCCTCTAAATTCTCTTTCAAACCTCGGACTGTCATCGATCCATAAAACGAGGGATAGCCCCATAGCCCCGGCCTGGCCCTTGGGAGATTGGGATACACACTCTACTGGTTGGTGGTTGACCTACCCCTCTGAAAAATATGAAAGTCAGTGAGAATGATTATTCCCAATATCTGGAAAAATATAAAATGTTCCAAACCACCAACCAGCTCTATCATTCCAATTCTCAGTCCCAGATTGTTGAAAAAATTCGGGATGTTCATCTACTATCATTCAAATTCAAAGTCAATGAACATAAAGACTGGAGAACTGTTATGGGAATGGGGCCACAGGATGATTGTGAATAGTGATGGATTGGATCATCCCTCCCATTCCCTACGTTTAGCCCCAGCAAGTAATATGGCTAATCACCCTAGTTAGAAGAGCAGTGGGGTTATCCTCCAAGTATATCCCATACAAATTCTCAATATTCTCTCCATAAAGTATCCCATGATTCTATCCAAATTCTATCTTCAGATTATATCCCCAATCTTCCCCAAGTTTCCCAAAATTCCGGATAACACCATATTTTTTACCACCAATTTTCCTGGGAATGGTTTCTACATACCACCTTTTTCAACATGGTCATGACCTGGGGGATGGTGATGTTCATCTCCCAAAACGGGCCGGGTTGCGCTCCTCGGAGCTGGCCCGTGTGGAAGCTGAAGCGTCGCTCCCATCACCGAAGGTCATGGGGGAAACCACGGACCTCGCTGTGGGCTTTAAATGTCATGGAAAATGGGGACTTGACCGAAGTCAAATGGGGATCGAAGCAAGAACCACTGGGGGATAAAAAACATGATTTAACCAACAAGAAATGGGGATTTAATATGATTTATGTAATCAACAACCTTGGAGAGTTGACCAACTAAACATAGTGATTTAGTGGGGTGAAGCGTAAAAAAAAGGATTTAAGCCTTAAGCATTTAAGCAACCAAACTTGAGAAAGATTTGACCATTGGAAACTTCTACTGCCAATCAAACTTGGAAAGCATGTGGTTGCTTGATCATCAAAATTATTCAACATTGTGATTTTATGCGAATATAACATCCCCACCCTTTTAGCAGGGGACGGGGACCCCTATATGTAGCTTACATTTTCTCAATACTTCAGGTTACATTTTGACATATGCCCTAAAAATGTAAGCATTACATTTTTAGGTTTTACGAAAGAAATTAAATTGTAATATTACATGTCCTAGGTAACCTAGGAAATGTAATATTACGTTTTGTAGGTGTTCGATGGTGTTTCGAAAAATAAAGAAAACATATATATGATAAATTGATCTGCAAATTGATCTGTCTTTATCTTATCATGATGTAACATCAGCATGGGAATTTGATCAACCAAACTTGGGAACAATTGAGATTCAACCCACAAAATGGGAGCTTCAGCGGCACAGTTGGTTGTGATTTACCAATCAACATGCCGCAAACAAACAATGATGCCCATGTGAGTTAATTAATCAGTGCTTTTGTTAGGACAACGCATGTGTCCTTCTACAAATTAGGACATTTTTTTTGGGCAACAACCAATCTATCCATTTTTAATGGGGATTCATGGGATCCCACTTTGCCAGCCGGCCCATTAAAAAAAATTCTCCAGTTCTACGAGTCCATGAGTTATCGTTGCTGGGCTTCAACGGGATCATTCAAAGGCCTTAAAATGTGATAGCCACATCTTGGTAGTGCGAACAGTGTGGATCCTAACATGCTAGATTTCTGGTATGAGTATGTATTTGGTAACCAACTCTTGCCGGCACATGGCAACCAACTTCCATCAAACGTGAGTTGCTGTGCGAAAAAGCAGCCGGAGGCCGGAGGTTCTACCATGACATGAACTCTGGTCTGGTACTGTAGGATCAAGGCAACAATTTCCATTCAACAGCGATAAGATTGTTGAGCTTCCGTGCGATGAACTTGCCGCCGGGGCGTCCTATCCCAGCGAAACCACCATGGGACATGGGCTCATCTTATCACAGCACCACGTGGCTGGTGCCAATGCCCCAATTAGTTCGATGACCTTCCCAGGTTTACCCTCTGTTAAACATCACCATAACTATGGAAAATCACCATTTTTCATGGGAAAATCGACTATTTCTATGGTAATTTAAAGCTCCATTTAGTTCAAGGATCTTCCAGCCAGCCAGCCTGGCTGGATGACATCCGAGGGGTAATCCACGTGGCTGGACTTGGACTATGTATGGATTCGATCCTCGATAACAAACAGCCGAAAAACATATCCCTATGATATCCCAGTATACCACCATGTGTGTTGCTGAAATAGCAAATTATAGATTACTAAACCATCTATGTGTTCCATTAATATCCCCATTACATCCTAGTTATGGTTTGTTTTAGATCGCAATTGTCCAAAATGATCCCAGTATAGTTCAGGGTATTGTTGCAAAACCATCCCAATTAGCCACAATATCCAAGAACCTCCCATCAAATCACAATTAGATCCCAATTGTCGATGACCAAAACCATGGCAATTGTATGATTCGTTGATATTCCATGCATATCCCATTCATGAATTCCATTCTACCACCATTCATATCATATCCATTCATCCCAAGGTTTCTGTGTAAAATATTGTTAAATGCCATTAGATCACTATATGTTTTCCATTCGTGAAATCACATTTTTTCATTTTTTAGATCATCAATGATCATCATGTTTTTTGTTGTTAAATCAGCATTAAATCACCATAGAAATCCCCAGAGATCATAGGAATTCACCACAGTTATCATCAGTTCTCTCCTCACAGCGGGACGACTCGGCAAGGTGTTTGGCTTCCTGGCGTGGTAAAAACCCATGGTTTCAACGTTTAAATTGTTTAAACCATGGTTGAAACCATGGAAAAATCATGGTTTGAGATGGTTCAACTACATCAAAATAAACAATATGATTTAAGATGTTTTAACCATATGAACAAACAAACAAACATGTTGTTTTTCGAAGGTTTAAAAACAACACATGGTGATAGACCAAGCCAAATGTTTGGGATAAAGCACCAAAGATAGGGGATTTAACATGCTTCAACCACCTTTTGACTTGTTAACCGAACCTCAAACACAATCAAGAAGAAAAACACAAATTAGGGGTTGGAACAAACACAAGGGAGATTTGACAATCTTGCGGTTTGGAATCATTCAAGGCAATTTAGTGATAGACGTTCGAAACCAATCAACTGTTTGGGTTACAAAACCTAGATTTGAACGACAAAAACTCAGAAGTGGTTGGTTGGAATCTCACGATTGAAACCATGAAATCTGATCAAGCCAACAGTTTTTTTTCTATAGAAATCTTGAGGCCCGTCTGTAGTAACTTAGTAGGTTGTGACAGAATCAGAGCTTTCTTTCTGTTTAAGTGGCATGAGCATGGACTGTGTCCATCAATGATCAACATTGTGCTGGAACAATATCATCGAGAAATGCCAGCCTCGCATATACACGCGCTTCCGCTTGAGACACAGGTTCTTTTTGCCGCCAACGTTGCCAACTGGCTCACTTCTGCCGCGCTCGTGCCACTCAGAAAAGTGCAAACCTCAGGGCAGATCCATCCACCGCTTCAAAACAGCCGGCTGTTTATCCAATTCTTGGGATCGTTATTCCAGCTCAAATAATTGGGATCAATATCAATATTGCAGAATCAGCCAGAAAATTCTATTGGATTTAAATTATGTATATATATAATATATATATATAATATATCTAGACATCCCCAGAGATCTCTAATCATTGGGATTATAAATATAAATATAAATAAATAAATATATATATATCAATAAGAACAACTATATAGTGTATATATATATATACAAATGTATTAGTTATACATATTCCACTTAAATGCCTATTTTTTTTTTCGTATTTTAAAGTCTCAAAAACTATGGAGTCCCCACTGCTTTCGGGCGGATCCGAAGATCTGGTTCTTGTCCACCTGGGCGACGAGGTTTTTGTGGGTGCAAATCATCCCAAATCCCATAGAAATTCATAGAAGATCTGTGTTTTTAGATCCCTTTTCCCGAAAAAAACATCAGCAGTTTGTTATCAATCCCTATTGGTATATATATAATATCATATATATATATATACATATGTATATATATATATATTTGTATATATATAATATATATATTTGATTATATGTGTTCCCTATTCCCCTCATCCCTACCAGAGATGATTATTGGGTATCATTCCAGGGTATGTTTGATTGGTACATCTCAAAAGAATATCAATCCTTACCCTCCGGTAATTAAACATGGCAATGGACAATCCACCAGTTATAGATGGTTTTCCCAGCTATAAACCTTCATTTTGATACGGGATTTCCCAGCCACGTTTGATGACACCGGAGGGTATCCACCCCCAATCCCCAGTTACCCACTTACAGAGACCCCCCACCTTGATAACGTTGAAACGCACCGTCTTGGCCAAGGGTCGGCACTGGCCAGCCGTGATGATGTCACCCTGGCGTCGTGGGTTCCAGTTGGACGGCTCTGGATTGTGAGCCACGCTCTATGCCCCCAAAAATATGAACATGAAAATGGCAACACAGATGTGTTTGGCGATTTTTGGGTACCCTATTTTCAGCCAAAGCCAAATGACCAAAAAACCTGGTTAGCATCAACCCAGTTTTCAACCGTGGCGAGGAGATACAACATCGTCGAAACCATTCGAAACCAACGTTTCAAAACAAGGCATCAAATAGTGACTGTCATCTTGGATCTATATCATCGATATCATCACATACCATGACATCACATGCAAAAAGGGCCATATCAATGTACAGCAATACCTGAAAAGATATAGAAAACTCCAATCCTACTCTATAATAATATATCTTATAACATATCTAATAATAGTCAAGTATCCTAAAGTATCTATCTTTTGAGGGATAATCCCGTACGCCGTACATCTCCGACCTCCTTTGGCTCGAAGGCTGGGGAGCAGTGCACCGCCATGTTGCTGTGACGCTTCTCGAAACGGTGGAACTTCCTGTCACGGTGGGATGCTACTGAGCTGCCTATGGATGGCAAACATTGCTGTGTTTGATATTGTTTGATTCTTAAAGGTCGACCAACAGCCAGGCCAGAAGATCCAGAAGTGGGGACATCATTTTATGGGTTTGGATATATTATATATTGATTTCCTGGAATATATTGATGAATATTGCTGGATGGCCATCTAAGAACGCTCTGGTAAAATAAATGGTTCCACATTGGTCATTGAAAACGACTAATCTCATTGGTCATGTGTGTAATTATGAACATAAAACGTATAAAATGGTCACAGTATCCACAAACACTGTGAGGAATTTACAAGTACCGTCAACATGATAACAAACAATGCCACTTTGAAGGCAGTCTCTTTGGCACTCCATGTTCATTGTATGCCGCTACGTACTAACCCTCCTGTCTGCGACCACAAAATGAACAGATCCGATCGACTAGCAAATCAGGATCACTTGGCAGAGTGTTAATGATTGCACAAGGAGAAGGGACTATCTTGAGTGGAACAGAAGACATGCGACAACAATGAGAGATAGAAGGTGTACAAAAAAGATGGTTGGATGAGCTAAATAGGGAAGTCCACATACCAAAGGTTATTGGATAACCATGATGCCCTCCAAAATCCAGATGCGGTTCATGCCAAAAGATTCTCAGTCGTACTAAAAACTGGTGATATTCAAAGATGCACTTAGACATACAATAAATGGTCGGATGTGCCCACCAAAGTTGGTTGTAGTCACCAAAAATACTTGGTCGACCAGAACTCTGCGATACCGTAAATGTATGGTAAAATGTGTACTTGTTAGTTGCTTACTTGCCAACATTTACCCTAAACATGCCCCACATGCATGCACTGATCTCATGAGTTTGTAATCTTACAAAGTCTTACAAACAACTGTCTGCGCACCATAAACCCCAACAGTTACCCTTGCAAAATTTTGCGGCAAGTCGCTTGATGTAGTGCAGGTAGTTGCGTCGGATAATGATGGTTCGCCTGATGTTCTCAAGCTGGAGCAGCAGTTGTATAGCAGCAAGCTGTGATGTGGTACACCATTTATATATATATATAACATATGTATGTATATATATATAACAAATACATACATATAATATATATATATATATACTATATATATACTATATATATACTACATATATACTCTATATATACGATATATATATACTTTATATATATATCTATATATATACTTTATATATATATACTATATATATATATATACTATATATATATCATTGTATATCCCAAAATCTTCCAAAATGGATGCTATAGACCATCCATCCATCCCCAAAAGATTTGCGAGTTGGGACTTTACCATATTTTGGCGAGGGGTTTTGAGGCCATGGGAAATGCTGGGTGCCAAGCATGGAACTCGTAAAATCCAAAGAATATCTGTTTCCAATGGGAAATTGATCTACCAACTACCAACCCCAACAAAAGTTGGAGGTTCCATTGGTGAAATCATTTCCTCCACCAGATTTCCCTTGGATTTCCGTGCTTCATCTTGGTGGAAATGCACATGCCCTTCAAGATCGCACCACGAATGCTCACATTCCTCAGCGGCCAGGTGGATCAGGTCCCAATGTCTGGGCAATGAGAACGTAGCGGGACCCAGAAGTTTTACAAATGAATTTAAAACTGCAGGGAACCCTAACTTTTTGCTACAAATATGTAGGTCGCATAATATTTTACCCTTGCATTTTAGTATACCATCAAGTGTAATCATGAATACAAATGTCTAAAATTATATCATTCATACCATAGGATTTTAATGGATGTTGTATATCATTAGAAAAAAACACACCAATACATGACATACAACACCATAGAATATACCATATATCTATACCATAAAAGGCATATAATATACACCATACAAAATCATAGAATACATGACATGTGTATACTGTGTAGAGTATATCATAAATCACACATGATAAAATATACCATAGTTTTTCTTTGAGACTTCCAAGTAGCTGACCCTCACACCATCAGCCGAGGCTGCGGCCCTGTGAAGGGGCACTTCTTGTCCACGTAGTGACCTCAGTTCCCAGGGTTATCCACCATTTGAGCCTTTGGGGGAAATTGTACTTAAATGGCTTAATGGAAAACATGTGAAGACGATCTTTATCATATCTATTACTGCACAAACTTGGTTTCGTGACACGATGATGATAGAATCATCCCCGTTGAACCATCGTTTAATGATATGGCAATCAACACATATATCACATCTACATATGATATCATGATATAAATATATCATACATATGGACACACACATATATACTGTATATATATATTATATATTATATATATTATATATTATATGTATATATATGTATACAAGACACATACATATCATATCATATCCATCAATATCAATGCCCATCCAAGGTGCCTTCCTTGGCTTCCTTAGGAACGGCAAAGCCCAAGCCGATGTTGCGCCAGTACCTCGGGGAACCAGGTACTAAACATGTTGAAACAGGTTGAATAAAAAATAATAACGACTCGTAATATGGCTGATGATGTATATATATATATTATAACTCATATGAATATATTGTTCACCAGGCTGACATTTAACAACTAACGCACTTGTCAAACAAAACTATTTCATCCGTAAATATAATATATATATATATTATTATATATATATCACATATATATATATATATATTATATATATATATATATCACATATATATATGTATATAGATATAGTATATTATACATATATCATACGTATGAACTTAACACTAATCTTCCAGAGGTGGAACCTCAAAAAAAAAGGCCGCTAAGGCCGGTTGTTGATCGTTCACCCAAATGGATGAGGCACGTGCAGGACGGTTGGACGACCTGAGGCATCCGCCTTCGGTGCCCAAAGCTTGACCCACACTGTGTGTATATATGTTATGTATTGTTATGTATTGTTTTGTTCTATACATATGTTATACAATGGTATACGTATGTTATATTAATAGTAAGTATAATATGTTATAATATATGTTATAATATATGTATTCATATATGTTATAGGTGCTTGATTAATATCATGATTATGTATATATATATATTGATTGAGTGATCTTTATTTACGCTTTGCTATGACCACTCCAAACACTTCCGGCATCCCCCAGCTGCTTCGGCTTTTGGCGCACCGGGCCGCCTTCTTGGATTTCTTGGTCAAAAGTCGCTTGGAGCCCAGGAACACGGCGTCCTATGAATGTACCGCGCTTAGAACGGGACCGGTGTGAACGGGACCGGTGTTTTGGTCCTTGATGTCATATAGCAACCATCCAAAAAAAGATGGTAAAATAGCTGGAGAACAGTAAATCTATGAATGCTAAAACATGGTGAAGTACTTTTCTATCTTTTTTGGGGATCCCCTAGAATGGACAATGAATGACAATGATCTGTGGTGATAATTTATATACTCAAAAGATTCAATAGCTGATCATGAATTGGAGGTAAACACGTTTCGTATCCGTGGTGTCCAATGGGAGGTCACTGGAGGATTTCACTTGGCTCACTTGGGAAGCTAATTGTCAAAGGATCCTTTCAAAAGCAATGATGGACCATGATGTTGCAAATAGGATGGATAATACTAAACCAGACATTTTCTATGGACCCAAGCTTCATGAACAGCGCAGGTTCGGACCGATTGAAATACACAAGGGATCCTTCCTGACCTAGAATACACAAGGGATCCTTCCTGACCTAACTATACTTAACCCATTGTGGTAAACTACAAAACCTTCTAATATTAGTATACAAATCCCTATTAATCATTAATAGGGGTTTGAATATAATATATATATATTAATAATATATATATATATATTAATATATATATATATTAATAATATATATATATATATATATTAATAATATATATATATATTAATATATATATATATATACCCATCAATAATTAGCAGTAATGGATTGATGACCACTCCCGTTTATGGAAAACCAATCCCCCTAGACCATGGCGTGAGGAAGGCCTGCTTCTGGAAGGCCTTCTCGTTCTGATCCATGGTGCCTGAGCATGGGAAAAGCGATCCAGTCGTAGATAATCTAGCTGTAACAAATGGCGTTTTTCCATGTTTCTTTTTCCATAGCTTGGCAAACTGTTAAATGTCCCAAGATGTTACTAGATATGTATGACTCCTGAGCAATCATGATTTGGTATTAGTTAAAACCAACGATTTCGCTTTCGTCAAGACCAAGTGACTAACTCACCATTTTGACAGGTGATCATTCCATATTTTGTCAACCAATTATAGTCATTCTGGAGTAGATAGAATATGAATTGCTCGAAACATCGTCACTAAGTTTCAGGTATACAATTCTTAAAACTCCATATTCTACATACTTCAGGATAATTATATAGAGCATACCCAAAACCCTGCCATGGAGTCATGTCTCAGGACCCCACTTGAGAGTCGGGAGAGAGACGTCGAGGACGTGTGATCAGTCACGAGGACGTGGGGATGCGGCTGCGGGACATCTCTGGGGTTCGGCGAAAAAAACATGGGTATAACCGGTATAACCCAGCTACAAAGTCGATACACACATGATAACACCAGATTCAGCATGATGATATTTATATATTTATATTAATTACTATTATAGTTCTTAGTCGTCAACATTTGGAGTTGTACCTTTGGAAACGTCTGCCCACTCCATTTCCCGGAAGACTCCGGGGGATGCACGGGATTCTGGATACCAATCTTTTGCTGGACATTCTAACATATATTCCTCCATGAGCCTGATAAACCATCAAACATCAAATCATTATCCTACCAAGTTGAAAAACCTAGAGCGAAGGCTTAAGGATCCTGCTAGTTTTTGTTTTAATGTTGAAGTAACGGCAAATACTGCCTACAAACTTGAGAGATGGATTCTGGCCCCAGCCCCGGCAAACACCAAAGTAGTCTGTAATTGTTTCTATGTACCCTCTGCTAATCAAGCGAGGCAATGGGCAATCCCTTACAAATGGAGCTTTTTATGGGAAAATCATCTTGACATGTTTGATTACCAGAGGGCTAAAGGGAGCCAGACCTGCTCGCAGATTCGCACAGGGTTACCATCAGAGCCCGTCAACTCCCAAAGCACTTTTTTTTCAAAGCAAAGCTGTTAGGAAGCCTGCGCAGCGAGATTGCGAAGGGCAACCCGCAAATTTAACATGGAACCACAAAATGGCCATGATCAATAGGAACAACCTCTTCCAAATCCCATTTTTGGGGTTCCATGTTGGATTTAGGTGGTGCTTTCAATTGTTTCTCCTAGTCACACCGGCAAGGTTTGAAGAGTCTAGAATTCAGACATCCAAAAGCGCCACAAACCAAAGCTGAGGGCTAGAATCCAGTAATCATTAATGCATCAACAGACCATATAATCTATCTGTTGGGAGACCTTCGTCTTGGAAATTGGCCTTGAGAGCTGCTCGCTGTCGCCGCAAATCGTTCAATCGAGATTCCTCCGCCAAAGACAAGCTCCTTAGGAAGGTGGATAGTGTGGAAAAGTGGCATTAAACAAAACTGGGTAGCCTGTAAGAATGGAGGGTAAACACATGAGATTGACGGGCAAAAATGATCAAACATTGCTACTGATAGTTTCCTGCTTTTGATGTTTGTTATTTGTTTGCAAACATGTCTTAACGACCCATCCCGCAATGAACTTCAAGCACTTTTACAAGTTTCGCTCCTTTCCTGGTCAATGTTGCCAATGCCTGGCCATCCAACAGCCTGGCGACCTGGGCTCATCTTGGCTCCCAAACCCCAAGCGCTCCAAACGATTCAGAAGCTCATCTTCGAGTCTCGCCAATCGCAGATCCTGCGTGACAACAGCGTCGCTGCCAGGTGAAGTTGAACAGCGAGATCGGCCACCAAAGATGGTTGACGAAGTAGAGGAAACGGTCAGCATGATAGGGAACCATACATTGAATGTCATTCTTACGATCAATTGATTGAAAAAACTCAATCTGCTTGTGGATCATAAGCCTGTACCCCTGGTGACCCTCAAAATACCAGTAGCTGGTATTTGTTCATCCTCTCAAAAAAGGTATAAAAGATTATAAAAGGATTTGATCCATCCCTATCTTGAAATACTCCTACACATGCTACTTCCATAAAACTCTCTCTGAAAACATGAAGCACCAACTTGTGTCATCACAACCTGCCGTGGCACACGGTACAACTCGGATCCTCCAAGCGACGATCTTCCGACTCATCGATGTCTTTGGGTTCCTAAAGGCGTCCCCCGCAAACATCCCGAAAGGTGATATGTAATTATGATACATTATTTGCACATGAAAATCTTCCTAGAAATGGGAGGATCATCTTTAACAAACATATCAAATCATATCAAACATGGGATTCATGGGATATGTAAGAAACAACAAAGGTTTACAGGTGATGCTAAAAACATACCCAAATAATCAAATATATAGGACATTTTGAAGAAGCCACTGCTCCCGATGTCAAAACATTGAGCTTTCATGGGAAGAAGGTTTCTCTGAGGCTGTACTGCAGATCAGTATTTGCATCATGTGAAAACTCTCTGTGAATTTTACATCTCTGGGATTCGCTGGGTCGTTGTGAATAACATACCCTCTGGTAAACTAACATAGCTATTGAAAATGACCATTTATAGTGAGTTTTCCCATTAAAAATGGTGATTTTCCATAGTTATGGTGATGTTTACCAGAGGGTAAATCAACGTCACCACTTCAATGATTTAGGGGTTGGAAAAAAACCACCGAGAATTCATCCGAGAGTCCGCCACTTCTGCTGGAGCTGTCTCGGCCTGAAACTTCTAAAACTGGCTATGGGTCAAAACCCTGGGACCCAAAGTACTCAACAAAAAAGAGCTGGTCTTAAGGGATGTTGATTCCACCAGATATGGTCATTTCATGTCATTTCCACCAGATCTCCCATGAAAATCCCCTATATTTTTCTCCATGTCGGAGAGCCACATGCCATACCCATCCGGCCATCCCCCGCCACGCCTCCGTCAGCGTCGCGTCCGATGTCGTGACATCGGAAGACTCCAAGGGCGGAGGTGGCAGGACCTCAAAAGAAGACCGGGATCAAAAAAAATGGGAAGTTAACCAACAACAATAGGGGATTTACCCTCTGGTAATGACTTAACATAGCCATGGAAAATATTGGAACATGGCCATAGAAATAGTGGATTTACCCATTAAAAATGGTGATGTTCCATAGCTATATGTTAGTTTACTAGAGGGTAGTACAGTACTAACAAAAACGATACTTTAATGGAATGTTAATGTGAATATAACTGCAAATAATGATAATGGCCTCTGGTAATCAAGAATGGCTGGCTAGGAAATCTCCTACACATGGAGTTCTTAAGGGGAACATCATCTATAAATGGGTGATTTCATACACTGTAAAGATTATGAGTGTTTCTGAGTGTTTCTGATACAGTATATCTCAAAATCATCCCAAACATAGCTATTGTAAAAGGGAAACAACATGATAGTGCATCACTCTTATGTGAATAGAATTATCACCATTACTCTTATGGAATGTACAGAAAACATCATATGATGCAATCATGAATATGATCATAATGAGACTATGGGCAACACATATGAACAAAAGGTCATCCATTTCCGATGATCACATATGAACAAACTACAACAATCAATACTGCAATACTGACAACAACAACTACAACATATTACAAGGATAATATAACCAAAGAAATACATACAACTACCAGGTTGCAATGTCAATCCCTTTCAATGATAGTAGTCAATGTTGGATCAATATTATATATATAATCTGATACTCATGATCATGATTGATCATGATGATGCTGATGATGCTGATGCTAATGTGGAGGAAAGAGAGGCTGATAGTCCCGCTAAGCCACTGCACAGCTAAGGATGTTTTCTCCACAGGCCAAGGCAGATCCAGTCCAGTGACCCTGAACATGTCCGGAGCACGCAGCGCTTGTTTTTGCGTCTTTAAAACCTCAAGGATATGGGTCTGTTGGAAAATAGGGTACCCAAAAAATCCCAAGGTTTATTGAACATGACGATGTGATACTATATTAATATATATATATATTATATTATATTATATATATACACATATGTACATATTTCGGGATAGCCATCGTCAAACATTTTTGGACAAACCCATGGCTGCAACACGGGCTTTCAGCGCCAAAAGCTGCGCTGTTTCAGCGCGATTCCACGGTCGACAGCTTGGACACCTCCACGGTGAGTTCAAGCCGACAGCTCCAAGACTTCCACGACATCTGAAGTCAACTCAGGGAACTTCAGCTATGGTCCTGCAGAATCCATCGATATCCATCGATATCCATCGTACATGTTGAAGCTATTGCAACGTCGAATCCATGATACGTCCGGCAGCATTGTTGCTTTGATCGTCTGGTTCGATCATAGACGTCGACAGTGTGTCCAGGTCGACATGTCGCTCCAAGATCTCCAAAGTCCATGATCCTGTGGCCATGCGACAGCACGGTCATCCGCGCTCTGCGGCCTTGGCTCGCATGTCTTTGAAGTAGCCTAGGCGTCGGGGAGATGTGGTCCATTGTGAAAGTCAAATCAGATCGTCGTTTCAGTTGTTTCAGGTAAGATGGAACATCGTTTTCATCACAAGACATATCTTCAACCTGCAAACTGCTTTGTTGATAAATTGTGGAAATGCTTCAAGTGTATTCTCTGGGATCAACTGGAATCTTGATCCATTTACAGGCCTTTAATAAGTTTAGCCTCCCGTAGTTCAGGCGTTTGATTATGGGTCCCAGGTGTCCCTCTGAAAAAAACAGGGTCGCGAATCGCAGAATCCGCTGGGTCCTGGGTTTCCGAAACATCCCTTCAATGCCGTTCACCCGCCATTTTGGTTTATTCTTGATATATACGGTATACTCAGTAACTCCTATTTTTGGATGATGTAAAATGACCCCCAGTCTTGGTGAATGGCATGAATGGGATGGTGTAACATGGCTGGCATTGGGTCACAGAAAAACCTGTGCCAAACCAAGCCACTGCTGCGTTGCATCTCGCGCCGTAGCCAATCCTCAGCTGTGCATCGAAACTTCACCAGGGATTCCATGTTTGGAACCCGAAGTCCTATGCCCTCAGTCTTCAAGAAAACAACCTGAATTATGACTCTACTAAGACTAAAGATTATCCAAAATCAGATTGCAGTTTTAATATGTTTTTAATAATATATTTATATACACAGTATATTACAGTATATATAAATACATTCATTTTACATCATTCAACTATACATTTAGATGTACTACTTCCATTGTACTACTTTGATCTTCTTGGTAGCTTCCAGGCCAGCGTCAGGTTGGCAGGGGATGGCTGCCATCATGACCACCACGGCCACGGCCACCAAATGCTCCAAGACTGGATATGCTGAGGCTGGCGCTGGGATGACGTGGAAATGGTGATTTAATCAACAACGATGGGGATTTCATGGGGATTTCATGGGGATTTATAGTTAGAATCTATGACAGGCAAGCTGTTTTGCCACAAGTTTGGTGAATCAAAGGTGAAACTAGGGTCCCCACCAATGAGACAGGTCAAATTCCTTGCCAAATGAGGCTAAATGCTCCGTGGCAGTTCAGTGGGTGATCTTAGTTTGTACCATGATAAGTCTATCATGTCACAATATATCCAAATATCCAGTATATGATGTGTGGATTATATATTATCTTCATAGTCACCCCAGGCAAGATACTAGAGATGCTATGTACATAACATTGGTGTTTCATCACCAAGCCAGGTAGTACGAACCGCCCCGCCTACAGCTGCGAAGATGACATATCTCCCTGCTCCCTGACGAATCACCTGGCGGAGGTTCTCCGCAAAACATCTGGTGCTTCGTCCGGAGGACCACCGAAAAAACAGACCGAAATATTATTTTGGGGGTATAACCATAGCGGATTTGACATGACTTAACCCCCATTGATGGTTATACCCCCATGTATGGGGATTTATTCAATGGGAAAATCCACTATAAATGGTCATTTTCAATAGCTATGTTAGTTTACCAGAGGGTAACCATCTAAAATGGGGATTTAACCATAGAAACTGGTCCATTTATACATAGGATAACCCACGAGACGAGGACTTCGAAATTCGACCAGGGGGACGACTAAGCCCACTTACGATTCGTGGGATGGTCCTCCAAGTAAGCATCAATTCAATTCGATGGGGAAAAAACATAACACATATATTAAATATATTTAAATATACCAACATATACCAAATATATATGTATGTCTAAATGTATCTATAGTTATCCATATATGAAATATTATGAAATGACCTGTTCTGGTCCTTCACTCTTAAAATGAGTAGTTTGGGTGTTGATTTCGAAGGTTACTTGATCACCCGGTAGAGTGGAGCACAGGATTAAGCCCCAATGGATAGTGCCATAGTTGACCGTACACCCAGTGTATCCCCCGGAGCTTTGAATTACCCTCTGGTAAACTAACTTAACTATGGAAAATCACCATTTTAATGGGTAAATCCTCTGGTAATTTAACATAGCTATTAAACATAGATGGTGATTTACCTATTAAAGATGGTGATTTTCCATAGCTATGTTAGTTTACCGGAGGGTAGTATTATAGTAAAACCAGAAAACCACCTATCAAGTTATTCGGGTATTCCCATCATCTTGATTACATCCAGTTTTTTCTACCCCATATGCATCGAACAATATCATGGCGGTCAAAACCCAGGCATGCTGAACCCCAAAACATCCCAATTGGTATAGTATAATATAATTAATGTATAAATATGTATACTAGATTTCAATCCATTCCCGTATTACTCTTCCAATTGTCATTTTCCATTCTTATTCCCATGTTTTTTCAGCAACCAACAGCAGTTTCACCACGTCTCCAGGTCACTAAGTCAGCGGTTCCCGTCGCTTCATCGACCACTGAACCCAAACGTCCTACACGAAACAAGATGAAGCCCACGAACCCGAATGCTCACACGTATGTTAATGGCACAGATGTCAAAACACATGGTTATAGAGTCACGCGCAATACCTTTCTGCAATAGTTTATATTTGAACAGTCTTG
>Ga0126342_10000335_pt1 | contig 47169 bp, 37 predicted proteins | sample Cyp1metagenome_FD_92528 | JGI IMG/M metagenome (GOLD analysis project Ga0126342, IMG submission 92528) | Coral microbial communities from Lord Howe Island, Old Settlement Bay, Australia - Cyphastrea 1 metagenome | ecosystem: Host-associated > Invertebrates > Cnidaria > Coral ...
CCACATCCCATAGAGATGATGGGGATGAAGCATCGATCCAAACCCCATCCCCAAATAAGAGCAATCTACCCAAATTTTGACGGAATCCTGCGCGAGCGAAGTCACAGCACCAATGCCCCTCCCGGTTAAGGGGGGTACGAGGTGCAAGGAGGGGGGGGGGAACCGAGACAAACCACATCGCGCGGTTGTCCCCCTTGGCGAGTGAAAAGACTATGGCATACAGAAACAGCAAGGTCTTCAGAGCTGCTTCGAAAATTACGCATCTTGGAAGGCTGTACAGCAAGAACAAGCTCAAGCACAAAGTCAAGCAAGAGAGAATAACAAGTAAAAGTTAATTCGCGCTTTGCTTGACAGTGGGACACTGCCGGTCGATGCAAGTTGGCAGGATCGAAATACATCATCAAACATCAGAGGATAGTTGGCACCCATCAAGCCAGTGTTCACAAGCAATGGTCAAGACATCAAACTGTTGCAACGTCGGCAGAGCAATCTATGGCCGCATGACACACACACACATGGGGGGCGATCAAAAGATCATTGACCTTCGTGCCAATAACCAAAGTCTCACACGCTTTCGGCGAACAACAACAGCCATGTCAAGAACCTTGGGCCACCGGATGTCAAGTTCCAACTAGCAATCCAACCCTTGACAACACGCCCATGGTCATGCTGCAAGAGACCCAACCTGTCTTTCAAGGCAAAGGGCATGCATCCAACAAGCAACAACAAGGCAACTGCAATGCAACTCGTCAATGTCGGTCTGTGATGTCTTGCAGACATGTGCACACGTAGCCAGGCACAAGCCCCGAAGTGATCGTTCACCAGGTGGTGTGAACCATCGACACGACCACTCAACACAACCTCCAAAGTTCCCATCGACATCAACCACAGGTCAGAAAGGACCCAAGACGTACAGTAATAACCATGGGCAGATGGTCGGTGATGGAGAGACATGCTTGTAGATCTGCTGCAGAGGATCCTGTGAAAACGATATGGCTCAGTTGGAAAAGGGGCCACCTCCCCACCTCGCTGCGTGAAAGCCTGAACCCAGAGGCTACCCAAGTTTTGACCATCTGCAAGAAGTGACACAGCGTAAGCACCATTGGACAGTGTGTCTCATCATCAGTCTTGTCATGTCAAATGCTGGCTGCTCCACTTGTCACCCAAAGAACGCAACCAATGATACAGTACACGCCATAAAGACACATGTATATCAAAGTTATGTTGACTATACAGCACATAGTAATTGCACGGTAGCAATGACAAGCATGTACAGCCATACAGTCATACATGTCTGGATCTATAATCAACTTTTCCTTGAAATGGTTTTCCAGAATGACCAGTTTATGAAGACGAGTACATTTACACCTTTTTTGATACCAGTGATATATACATATGTATACTTGCACTTTAGAATCCTGGAGTGAGATCCATACAACACATGTAAGCTACGGTATCAGTAGGTATCAATTCCTTGCAAAAGATGGGAAACCCATAAGTACTGACACATTGGTATACATTTTTTGTTTGTGTGTGTGTACAAGGTGTGTCTCACTGATAGATTTGGTTACGCATAAAAAAAAATGCAAACCACCTCAATGATAATAAATTCCTAAGGATGCTGTCACAGCACCTTTGATAGTGAAGTATACTGCTAAAGATGCTCTCAAGTGGGCACCGAGGACCAGGCCTATGGCATCTGTTCCTCCAGCCCCTAGGCCTGCTGCACAGGAAAAAGGTCTGGAGACATGTGTCAAGTTGGACATACACACTCAAGCAACAGAAACGCCTTGATGCCACAGAAGCGGCCGCAACTTTTGAAGCTTGCCGTGCCGTGCACTAGATCTGCACATCATTGGTCTGGGGCGTGCTGTTGCATTGGTTGGACACACAACTGCAGTCCAGCCAGCTGTACTTGAAAAATCTACTAGCTGATGCACAATTCCAATATAATTTGATTCATGACTACATACAAAGTATGAAGACAAGAGACAAAAGCTTCCTGTAAGTGAATTTGTCTATGTCTGGAAGCTGAATGTTGCGAATAGTCAAAATTATTGAAAATATGATATTTACAATTACATAAATTGTTAATTGTTTCATCACAACATCTCCAATCTATAAATTAAATTCTATGAGATGCGCATGAACTGTAGACGAGTATACCGTCGTGCATCATTGTCCGTTGAAATAATTATTGCGCTCACGCCGGGCCACCAGCAAGCGCAGTGGTCCACCGCGCGCGTTGACGCCTTTTGATGTTGGCCCGGCGTGGGCGCCACAACACAACAATCAGGTTGTAAAAGATGTGAAACCAAAAGCCAAACCCATTTTGGGCTTGCGCAAGCTACATACGAAATCATATGATATCATACAACCCATTCGCGACTTATACGAAGGTCAGGAAATGTATGATCAAAGCAACATGATTGAACATGACGTTGGGAATTTGTCACTTCTTCTGCTTTGCAGAGCCAAAAACATTGCCAATTGGATCGGGCCCAGCCATCATTTTCCCTGGCATCCCTGGCTCACATGCCCTCCCCATCATCCATCGGCCCGGCGCAAACGCCACAACGCTACAGAGTCAGGGTACCAGCTGGGGTGCGTTGCCAAAACAAGAAAATCATAGTCAATCACTCTGTTAAATTAAGGATACCAACATATAAATAAATAAATATATATATATGTATTTACATGTTATGATAATTGATTCTGTAATATTATGAGATACTTATTGGTTTATTCTTTGACATGATTCTAGATCCAAGATGTAATTACGAACACATATTTTACACAATATGTAATACAGGAAGCATTTCAAATGCGTCCAAACACTGATGCGCATGCACCCCTTGCCCTGGACAGCGGATGACTGGAAATCACTCTAACCACCTCCACAGAATCATCATGCAATTGCGTTGTCACAGACCCAATTTGGGCCTGGACATCATCGTCCAGGCCCAAATTGGGTCTGTGACAACGCAATTGCATGATGATTCTGTGGAGGTGGTTCGGGAAGTGACACCTGGACATGTCTACGTGATAATTTGTCTACGTGATAAAGACAAATTATCACGTAGACCTCCGGGTGTCACTTCCCGGACCACCTCCATAGAATCATCATGCAATTGCAAGATGATAACGGGCCACCATGTTGCATGCGCATTCTCCACACTCCCACTTGCATTTGGGTCAGGGAGTGGACCGTCATCAGGGATGTCATGGTACAGCCGGAGCATGGACTTGTCGTATTGAGAATTCGAATAATTAAATCCCATTGCTTGCACTGTACTTGACAGCCACAAAGTGAGTCCCCTTGATGGACTCTTTCGTCATCATATCCGATTTTGATTTCTTGCTGCTTCCACGTCTTGGTTGCATGTGCTAAAGGGGCTCAAAAAAAAAGAAAAAACACAGTATTCCCTATTATGGAATCCCCACATGATTGATTCTTCCCATTGGGCATGGGGACATTTTAAAAAAAAATCGCCTGAAACCAACCCAAGACGCTTCAGGAAAGCACAGCGGCCATCAGAAAATTTGTCCAGCACCTCCGCAGCTCGAAGACAGCACGACCAAAGTATTCCATGAGGCCCTTTTTGGTGCAAACCTTGCAACCGGAACCCCATCGCCGCAGGCCAACCCCAGGAGCCGGCGTGCAAAACAGCCGACAGCCGGTCCAGCTGGCACTCTTCCTTGAGCACCCGTTGGTGCGCACTGGACCTTGCGTGATTGTCATCACACTGCTTGCCGCATGCCAGACACATGCCATACTTCAGGATTCGGTCATGAATGCTTTTCTTTTCATCGTGGGTTGGCTCTACTGCTTTGACGCCTTCATCTCGCCAGACACCTTTCATAAGCATTTCCTCTATGAGGCTGGTACCCTTTTCTGCGGACTGCGCAGGCTGTTCTACATGATGCTTGAGCCCTCAACAGTGAGGACAGGGCCCGCATGCTGAAATGCCCAACGACTCGGGTCGTCACACATATCCAAAACAAGCCATGGTCGGTTGATCATCTTGACCATGCGCCTCTAATCCCCTTAAAAGAATGTCTTTTGGTACTGCATCTGTTCATGTCGGATCAGTTATTATTGGGAGCACCTATATAAACCATTTCGGGTCAAAAACTTGGGAGCATCTACAAACTGATCCAGGGGATGGGATTAATAAGAATTTGAATACCTAGAGTCTATCATTTCCAACAGATTCAGACTACTCATATAAATAGTAATATAAATTGTGCAATCATTACGTCTAAAGTCAATGTCCTTTGGGATCATCTGGGCCTTGGACACCATCTTCATCAGAAAGATGGGGGAGCCAGGCACTTCGGTGAAGACGTTGGTGAAGGCCACCTTCAACTCCTTGTGATGGGATGACTTTGAGGGATGAGCCGGGAAGGTAACATGGGGACATTTAGTCAATTTAGTCATGTCGATTTGGGGTTGGAAATGGGGGTAGTGACATAAATTGTATATAGATATTTTACATCCCATTTTAGAGACATTCATCGAATGACTGGTCCTGAACAGATATCACTGGGGGGGGGATCTGTGCCAGGTAAAATGCCAGAGGGTGGCATCTCAAGCATGATCAAGAGGGCCAAGAATCAGTAAGCACCAAGTGCTATCATCAAATGTCATGGAATGTCATGAAATGTCGCAGAATTCAGGTTGGTTTCCAGTGAAAACATCCAGATCTCTTCATTGGACAGCAATTGGATGCCCTGAGGGCCCTGAAGTGACAGGAATTCATCTGAATAATATCCTATGGTCAGTTCATGGTCAATCATCACAGGATAGGATTCACAAAAGAATGCAACTACTTGCGGCTTAGGCTAACCCAATAAAACTCAAAAAGCAATGAAATGGAGTTTTTGGAATCGATTATACCTTGTTCGTTGGAGTGATGTTTTTTTGTGACTCCCCTTTATGATCAGCTGCTGCGATGCTGATTGATGGCATTGGGTTTGCCACATTAGATTAGAAGTGGCAAAATCAAACCGTTGTGCTTACTTGGATATGCGTCCCAGCGAATCATATCAGAACACATTCAAGCATGGAATATCTCCACAAGGTGGGGCCCCCGAGCTATAAGTTGGTGTATAAACCCATCTAACTATAGCAATTATTAACTATATAGTTACTACCCATCTAACTAAAGTAATTACTAAAGTTACTTTACTTAAACATCTTACAACCATGACAAAACCATACTTAACCCAGTTTATAGACCAACTATGACTAACTTCGCTAACAAACTCGGGCCCCACATTGCAGTTAATAGATCAAACATAGACATATATTTCATCATGTTTCCAGTTTTTCAGTAGTTCGATGATGTGTTCTCCAAATCACTTCCAGGTTTCCAAGGAATTTTCAGCATCTTTTTTGGAGGGTTGCTATGGCCAAGTATGGCCTGCATGGCTACCCATGGCTACCCTGACATCGATGGCTCTGCAGCTCCTCCATGTTGGTGGCCTTACGGATGCCCTTTCCTCCGCCACCTTGCAGGGGTCAGCTGTGAGAGATCAATCCCCAAGTCACCATGGGTTTCATTACTAAAAAATTGTCAATCATTGGGTTGGTTTAAGCTGTAAATTTTCCCATCATCCAATTCTATGAGTCAAAGTTTGGATGATTTGGGGGTACCCCTATTTTAGGAAGCTTCCATATATGAACAATTACATGACTACTCAAACATACTGAAAGTCATCATTATATGCAATCATCACCACCATCATCGTCGTCATCATGATCATCATCAACAAAAACATCATGGAATAGCAGAATTGAAACCCCATCCTCCCGCCTTCAGAGGCCTTGACCATGATGGGAAAGCCAATCTTCTCGGCTCGTGCGCACGCATCTTCTGCACTTGTGACCATAGCCTTGTTGAAGATGTCCTCTGGGATGGTGCCCTCCTGCAGGCTTCAGATGTGACAATGGAAAATCCCCTATAAAGGGATGTGTTAGCGGGAAAAATCATCTATAAATGGCAAATTCGCCATTGCTACGTTTGATTACCGGTATTCACTCTTGAACATGCACTACCTTGCTTGGAGTGAAAGCAGTGTTTCATCATGGTTTTGCATGAACAACAGCAGAGCATCTGGTGAGCGCCTTCCCTAGCAAGCGGTTTGTGTAACCTGACCAGCCAATTTGCTGGAACCTGATCCAAACTTCAGCAGGTAATTCCTAGACTCTGAAAGAATCCATCAACATTAGTATTTTTCCCCACATGTCAGGTGAGGGTTGTTGGATTGTATGTCAGCCTGCCCGCCTCCTCCTTCCTTCCTCCTTTCTCCTTCCTTCCTCCGCTCCTCGCCGGACCTCAACTGCAACCTCTAGGACTCTAGATCGCAGTGTTCCCCGCCGGACCCCAACAGCAACCTGTGGATCAGAGTGATCCCAGCCGGACCTCCACCGCAAGCTCCGGATCAAAGTGTTCCCCGCCGGACCTCGACCGCGAGCTCCGGATCAGACTGTTCCCTGCCGGACCTCAACCACCGAAGATATACCAGATAGAATGCCAGAAAAGGATGTAGAATGCCAGAATAGAATGTCAGATAGAATGCGAGATAGCATGCAAGAACGTATGCCAGAACATATGGCAGAAAAAATGCCAAATAGAATGCCAGAGAAAATGTCAGTATAGATGCCACAAAGGATACCAAATAGGATGTTAGAATAGATGCCAGGTAGAATGCCAGAATAGAATGTCAGATAGAATGCCAAATAGAATGCCAAAATAGAATGTCAGAAGATTATACCATATATGTCCAGATTGTATGTCAGAAACTATGGCAAATAAGTGTCAGGGTGGGGATCACTCGAAGTAAAGTAATTTAGTATTTACCCCATGTTTGTTAGCACTTTTTATGACCTACTACCAAAATACCAAGTTTCATCCATGAAAAATGGGTTGAGGCGAGCCAGGTCTCGGGTTTCTACTGCTGCCCATCCTCGGTGAGTTGGCAGGTGAGGCCGTCTCCACTCCAAGGAATGCTGGGCACTTTGGCAGTCTGTGCCAAGATGTTGGCCGCGATCTTGTCGCCCAAGGCAGCCATGCAACCTGCAACGACGGAACCTGACGTCCTGAGGGAAGTGGAACATTTACCCTCTGGTTATGTCAAAATAGCTATTGAAAATGGTCATTTATAGTGAGTTTTCCCATTAAAAAAGGTGATTTTCAATAGCTATGTTAAATTACCAGAGGGTAAACAAAAAAAAATCGTGACGTTGAAGTGATCTAAATTAGGTCCTGCCTTTCAAGTTTGACCTTTCAAGTGACACTCAAGTGATCAGTAAAACAGTTGTTTAAACTTTGAAATGGTGACTCAGCAACTCCCCAAATGATCGAACTGAACTGGGCTCCCAAGATGGGGCACTTCTTTTTAAAAAAGTTGGATGATGGGAGCCTAAGGGCCCGATCCGGATGACAGCTTGGGGGGGCCGGCCCCTGCACCTGAAGGTGGGCCGATGAAGATGATGCCGTTCTCCTTCAGGGTGGCTGGCAGCTTCGGGTTCTCGCTGGCGTGCCCCCAACCAGGCCAGACCGCGTCCACCTGGCGCAGGGCTTGTCTCTACACCAGTTGGACCAACCCTTGGGGCACCCAGTTGGCCCCGCACCTTTTGCTCCTTAGCAATGCGGCAGATCAGCTCCACATTGGCGTAGTTGTTCACGTTCTTGCCACCTCGATCATGGTTGGATTGCTAGGGTGGGCCCATGCAGTTCTGTCTGATTGTCTGTTGGTTTATGCTCCCACCATCTCCCACCTAATGTGGAGTCACAAAATGCCATAAACCTACTATCTTTGGAGGGGTTCTACCAGCCATTTCTGGTGATATTGGGGACAATTTATTGTTGGTTTTATATATGTATACATGGATTTCACACATCAACTGCACTTGTATAACTTTCATAAACCCTTCTTAATTGAATTAATTAAATTGTAAACTAACTTAGTAAAGAACTGGGGCCCCTACATTGCAGTGGTTGAATTTCGGGCTATACGCCAAACTTTTTTGTTCAGTCACTGAAAACGCACCCAGTTGTTTCTCCTTTGAGGTCACATATAGGGATGGGTCAAGTTACCCATGGCATTACCATATGACTGGGGGAATAAACATCCAGCTATACTAGCAATAATTTTAGGCTACTTAGGGTGCTTGGGCTTTGACTCATAGCCATATACTTTAGTGTCTTTTTGTATATCCATGATGGAAATGGTTTGTTAACTCAGGAAATGACATATATGTGCATCTATACATGATATATATATATACATATATATATACACATAATATATCGACTATAGATATGCAAGTCTAGCCGTCTCTGGCCACAGAAACATCTAATATAGTGAAAACGCGCTGCTTTCCGAGCGCTTGGCATCCAAAGTGATGACTTTTTGCCAAAGGAACCAAGGCTTAGTGGGATCCTATGAAAATTTCTACGGATGGAGACAATGATGGATAATATGATCCAGAAATATAGTGGAAATATCCAAACTATTATATGATGGAGACAATTTAACAATATCCAAACTATTCAAACAACTATGCTCATGATGGGTAATATGCATCCAGATTTCAGCAACCAGCAACCATTCACCGGAACCCCAACACACTACGCGTAACGGAGCCGCACCTGGAACCTCCACAAAAGAATCGGCCAAGCGAATGAACTCCGCGTTGGCGTTGAGATCGTCCGGGGTGGCCATTGCCACGAAAGTAATGAGCTGCTCGGAACCGAACCTGGGGGACGCTGACGATGTTCACTGGGAAAATCATCGAACTATAAACAATTGTCCTAAAACAGAAGAGTTTCTAAAAAAGAGAAGACAATGGCCCAATTGTGGCCTGTTTATGCTACAAAAGAATGCTTAAGTCACCAAACAGTGGAAGCATTGGCACCGAGACATCGAGATATTGTGCCAACAATTGGGGACCTTCCCAAAACATGTGAGGAATTCAGGGCAGGCATCAGTTGTGGTGAAAAACCCTTGGTTTTTTAAACATGTGTTTAACGTGTTCAAAAAGTTATCACCAGTATCATAGAAAGACCAACTCCTGGACTCCTGCACGTGCAGCATCACTCACAAACGAGTTATTCCGAAGTACTCAAGCACCAACACCTGCAGTATTACCGAGAGCCCAATGGTATCCCAAGCACCAGTACCAAGCTCTCCTGTAACAAGCATCCCCCAGCATCCACCAACAACACCAACTCCTGATCCAACTGATGCACTATGTCCATCTATTTCCTTTTTCTTCCTACACCAAAACCCAAACCTGCACACTGCACCAACACATCTGAGTATTTTTAAAAATCCTTCTGTCATTCCATTTAATTCTGGTTGGTTAAGAACCGGATTCCGCGGATTTTTGTGCCCAATACATGTATATATATAATATAAATATATATATATATATAATGATACCCAATTATACACTTATAAAGGGTAGTAGAATCCAACCTCACTTCTTCTCCGGGCTTTAGCAGCTGTTATCAGCTGCTCCAAGACACTCTGTGAAGGTCCAACGCCTCATCGACAGAATTGCCTCACAAGAGGTGGCCCTCCTCATCATCATCATCATCATCATCGTCATCGTCATCATCAGCATTTGTTGGGGAGATAGGGGCTGAATCAAGGCTCCGAATGCAAAAATCAGACAAAACACAAAACAAACACAGCATATCATCATTAATCACCATTAAAACACCATTAAATCACCAGACAAAATCACGAATTGGATTTCCGGCGCCTTCACAGCAGCCATGCCATTGTTGGAGATCAGGATCTTCCGAATCACGCGCTGTCCCTCCCGCTGCTTGACATAGCTGGCCAACGGATCCAGATTCATCGCCTTACGGTGTTTTCAGACCATGAAAGTCGTGGGGGATCGGCCCGAGATTTCAATTGATTTCATACTTCACAAAAAAATACTAATGATATCTAATGATTATAGCCTTTATTCACAATTTGAAAGCAAGCATGGTGGCATGAACTGTGCGCCTGCGGGACTCAACTATCTCAACTCACAACAATGATATAAGACGAATATATATATATATATATAATTATGTATGTATATATATATTATATATATACAGGAATAGAAAAATGCAAATGGAACAGATGGACATAGAGACGACTTTCGCTGCAACGGCCACAAGTCGTCCAACTTAATCAAGGGATTGGCGAGATGGATTGGCAACGAACAGTTAGATGTTTCAGCTTAAGAACAAGATTCGTTATACCATCTGGTAAACTAACATAACTATGGAAAATCACCATTTAATGGGAAACTCCACTATAAATGGCCATTTTCAATAGCTACGTTAAATTACCAGAGGGTATAACCAACGACAGGCGTTTTTTTGGGACAGAAACAAACATGTTTAGTTCGGAAAAGCCGGAAACAAACTTCGTTGGGTCGTGGTGAAAATAATCTTTCGACCGAGCCACGGACATCGCCGGTTGAATCACCAAATTTTCGCACCGGATGCTGAGTGAATGACTAGACGCTTGAACCAACGCATGAACCACGGTTTGACCCATGTATTGGTGCTGTCTCAAAGATTGGGAAATTTGGTGGCTACAAATGCAATTCACTGTCTTGCAGGTGTTGAAACCTCCGCTACTTGGTTGCAGGCACATTTTTATACGTCTCTAGTATTCACACAACAGGTTGACAAATAGATAATTAAAGAAATTATAGAAACGTGGGAATGGGATGTGGCATGCTGTACTCCAGAAACCCTGTGAACATGCCCTAAACATCCCCAGAATATCCACCCAGACCTTTTCCTGGTAGAATCAGACTGCTAGAAAACACAAAATCAAGCTACCCCAAAAAAGTCTCAAATACCCTCCATTGTTTTGGTGGTTTTAACATGTTTTAGCTTTTTTTGAGATGATGCAAGAGAATGAACATCATCATGTGCTTGGGAAGGTCAATTTGTAGTTTCTTGGTTCCCCATATTCCGTAAGATGGATACAACCAGCCACCGAGGCATTGACTCAAGCCCCACTCGGGACCATGAAGGACGTGGACGTTCTTCACGGCCTCAATGGTGGAATAGCATTGGCAAATCCTTGACGAAGCAGCAGAACTTGTGGATACTCAATGATTGGAACAAAAGCTGTGTGTGATCTTTTGTGGTGATATTGGTATATTCTGGTTATGAATATATATATATAGATATAGATATACATATTATATATATATATGTAACCAATGAACATTCATTGAAACTACCAGCGCAAACTAGAAAATCTAGGGTCACATTAAATAGATAGCCAATGATACATAGGTTACATTGTAGATCAGATTGGATTCAGATTAGATACACGCGTTTTTTGACCAACCCCGACAAGATCGACTAAATAGTCAAATCCTACTACAATAGTGATAAATGACAACATGAATAGTGTCAATTCATGTCAACTCGATCATTGATTTTATATCATTTTACATCCCCAGATTAGTAACTCTCAAATAAATTGCAGGTAAAATATCCATAAGATCGGGGAAATTCTCGTTTTTGAGGTTTGACATACCCTCCGGTAATTTGTTACATAGCTATTGAAGCCATGGCCCAGTCGAAATAGTGGATATTTACCCAGCTTAATAGCATGGTGGATTTTTCCAGTTCGTTATGTAAACGTTTACCAGGCCGGGTAACTCAATGGCCATATATAAGGAACCAATTTATTGGAGGTACCTACCATATATAAGGCCTATTTTTCAGGCCTATGTAAGGGAAATTCCCATTGAGTCTGGGTAAATTATAATATTTCACTAACCTGAATAGTTCGGCCATTTGGGGATGATTTCCCTTACCATGATTTCCAGTGAGGTCGTAGTGAGGTCGTTACAATTTACCCAGATTGAGTAACCCAGCTGTGGCTAAAAACATCCCGAGATTCCCTGTTTCCTTGAGGCCGATCAAAGTCATCGCACCTGGTGCGCCAGGTTCGCCAGGTCGTTCCAAAGATGGAGATTTGTTTAGGGAAAAGGAAAACACATGAAGGCTCTACTGGTTGATACATGGTAAATGGTGATTTAGTGGTGATTAATGATGATTAATGATGATTAATGGTGATTTAATGGTGGTTTAATGATGATAAATGGTGATTAGTGATGACTCATGGTTGATAATTACTATTTGCTTGGTGGTGAAAAACCGACCCCTCTGAAAAATATGAGTGAAAGTCAGTTGGGATTATTATTCCCAATATATGGAAAAAAATGTTCCAAATCACCAATCAGAAACTCTATAATGAAAACCTTCTAATCTATATAATGAAATATAATGAACATAAATAAGAATAACCTTCGAAAAAAAAAATAAAAATAAAAAATGAACATAAAACCATATAGTCCCTTCTCCCTACTACTAAACCTCCCCTAAAGAATAACAACTACCCGATATTATTTGTTTTGGGAAATTTCAGATTGGTCAATTTGACTTTAAATTGATCCCCTTTAGAAAACGATTTAAAAATCAAGGTCCATTTGAAGGTTCTACCCCCTGAATAATACAGTAAAAACTAGTCAACCCCGGGAGGTTTTTTATTAGGGTCCGTTTGTTAAAATCAAAAATTTGAGTTTGTTTAATTAAGGTTTTAAATTTATTATTAGGGGAAAGCCTCTAAATCCAATTTTTGGCAATATTTTAATTAGACTTTAAAACGGAATTTAATCAATATTGAAATCAGACATTTTAGTTTTTTTTAATGTTTTTTTGCTAATACTAGGGGAAAGCTTCGAACTCCAATTGTTGGCAATATCTCAATTAGATTTTAAAAGGGAATCTAATTGATTTTGAAATCAACCATTTTAGTTTTTAATTAAGCTTTTTATTTTAGTATTGGGAGCCAGCTTCTCCCCCAAATATTAAAAACTACCCCTAAGTTTGTTATTTTGGAGGGGACGTTTAATATTAGTTAGGGTGAAGGGATTATATACATATATATATACGACTGTCATAATATTATTACCCAGAGCTTCAAGAGCACTGGCTTACTAAGCACGTTATCACAAAGGACATGGTTTACCTAAAGGCCATGTTTTACTCTATACCATTTTTTGGTGATATTTCATCTATGTTTTAACCTTATCCCCCTCAGACGCGTTGTCACGACTTCAGCAGCCACAACACAGCGCAGCTTCAAAGCCGAAAGAAACTCACAAGGCGCGGCAGGGTCTTTTTTGCCCGGGCTTGTGAACGGTTGTTTAATCGGCGGATGTGTCGACGCATTGCCAAGAGCCTTCCAGGGTCAAGGGGAACTATCAAGCGTAATTCAGGGTATAGGTATGCCCAGCCTAAATTGCGAGGATTTCAGACAGGATCTTTCAAGACACCGTCGATTGGCCCCTTGACAGATACCTAAATTCAAAAGTTGAAGGCAGGTGCATGTACTCGGTGAAAGAACTTAATTGATCTTTTAATTGAGATGAGCGGCATTTCAGCCATTTCATGTTGTCTTCATCCAAAAAGGTATGGAAATGTCTCCAATTAAGTCCTCGGTTGGGAAACTGTAGCATTCCTTGTATATCACCGGTCTTTCTATCTTGCACTGCAAAAGAAAATATCAATACAAGGTTCTGGTAGACCTTGCATCGCGTAGCTGATGATGGTACATCTAGGCCGCGCAGTATGACTATGGAGTTGAAATTAAACCATCACTGCAGTACAGCTTAAGTGCCCCCAAGTTACGTGGAGTTTGGGTATCAAGACCCAAAATAGTAGGCCAAACCTGCAAAGGAATTATAATCAAATTTAAATATAAATGGGGGTCATGAATGCCAATGTACACACAAATCAATTTTCATGTTAACCTATCCCGCCTTCCAGCCAACTGGGTCAATAGAATATGAGTTCGGAGAAAAAGCATTCCAGTTTGGTAAATTGATTCGGCTTGCTCACCAGTCCTTATTAATCACAGGGACGGCCCAACCATTCACAAGCTGTTGACCAGAGACAGCCAGGCCGCAAGTACCGCGGAGAAGTCTCCACCAGCCACATGTTGCGAGAGAGTGCATTCCTCAGATTGGTCTGGGCTGATTGAGCTTAGGCTCATGGCTGACCACCAACCAACATGTTAGTCACTTTGCTTTTCTGGGACATGTCCATGATTTTTCTAGTCAACGGAAAGTGTCATAGCTATCGCTGTTGGATAGATCATCTCATGTTCAGGCCATTCTTGGTCATTCTCTGAAAGCCAAAGTCCCAGCAATCTTCCAGGTTCAAAGGTGCCAGAAACAACAATGGCATAGCAGGACGAAAGCCATGAGATCAGAACTCTGCAGTTGTATGCTTTGCTCGATATATGGGCCCCTAGCGTCTTTTCCTTGTATACCTTGGCTGTTACATGATCAGGTCGCCAAAAAAATGATCGTACCTATAACCTATAACTATGAAATAAAATCGTGTGCCAAAACCAAGACTTAAATTAATTCGAATACTGGGCAACACTGTTTGGAGTGAAAAGCCCATGTGAACAATATATTTTGTTCATCCGGCACCACGCTTTGAAATCCTTGTATGCGACAACCAGTCTGTCTTGAAATGACATTGCAGCAATGTCCCCAAAGAAGTTCAATTCCGTCAGCAAAAGCCTAAGCACAGGGAGGTGACTATCGTGATGCTGGAGATTGTTAATGGTGATACATGTAGTAGTTCAATCCTAGGAGCAGTGCGGAACCACAAGCGACTTGTGCAAATCCAAGATTGATGTTGTGCATACTGCAGTGTCTGATCGTCGAGTAGTGGAATTTCGGCAATAGAATCAATGGACCTCAGATTTGGTTTGAATCTCGACCCATTACATCCCAGGCAAATTTGTTTGGATTCCAAAAATCATGATTTTTACCATCCTGTTCTGATGAGTGTTGCCCATTGCACCACGGCACTAGGTCCACCAGGAGGACTTCGAAGACAATTGGCCAAGAACTTTGTATTGCTCCTCTCTGTCAATTTCCACGCCGGGTTCTCAGAAAAATCGAGAAAATTAGGGTCCTTCTTTTTGTCAGCCTCGCATCTCCAACAAAATTGGTCGGATCGCCATGTTGGAATAAAGTCAAAAGCTACAGAGTGCCACTCCCAATCACCTCGTATCTCCACAGTGCAGAATTTCACTTTGCGTCCCTTAGCCTTAATGAATAATCCTTCAGTGTACAGCTTCCACATTGAATCAACTATTTTTTGATACAATGGACCCAGAGTTTGCATCCCCACGATGCAATGAGATTCTAGCGCACACAATAAGAAGCGGGAGAACCGAGCACTTCTCGGATCGAAGAGAGGCATGCTCATGAATATCCCTGTAATCTTGTCACCTGCAGCAGAAAACTTTGCAGAGTCCCCGTACAGAGCTAACGGGTAGTGTTGGCCGTCATCTGATGCTGACGCCCAAGGGATACTCTGGGCCCGGGCATGGGCCCAGTATTGTTGCACATCATCTTCATCTATATGTACTCCCGCATCATTAAACAGAAAATCCACCAATTGCTCTGGTAAGAAAAGGGGTATGTCTCGATCAACAGGTTCATGTTCAGCAAGTTTACCTTTGACTTTCGTTGATACCCATTGCATCTCCTCGCAATTGTTTAAGCTTGGGCAAAAACCAAATCTAAAATAATTTTAAAAGAATTTGAACATCATGGTACATGTTTTTTGGCCCAGTCCAGTGGCGGCTTGACCACACTTCGGAAGTCTCTTGCAAAATTAAAACGCGAATAGCTTCCCAGTTTGCTGATTGGCTTAGGAAGCCCATGTGGAGTGTCCTTGGGATAATGGTGTTTTCATTCCAATTGGACAAGATTAACCCACGCACTCAAACTTTAGATCCAGCCAAGGGTCTTGAACACTTGCCTGCGCAGACCGCATTTGCTTTGCAATTGAGGCCTGGAGCCGGATTGCAGCAAGCGTGGAGACCTGGGATTTTCTGCTATTTGAATCTATTTGAGATAAGGGGCCCCACTGGCAACAGCATCGAGAAATTCACCAAGTTGATGTTCACGATCATTCTCATGATCATCATGCTCACCTGCGAGGGGGGAAAATATGTTACATATATTATAAATACCTAGGATATATATATATATAAAAGATCTAACCAGGGGTTGGTACGAGGCACCTGGCACCAGCATCGAATTGGAGTCATCGATCTACTCAACTTGAAATACACCAATGCAAGGGTTCATTTTTTCCATGGTCCTGAGCGATAGATATGTAGTGATCGTGGCGCGTGCCACAACAGGCTCCACATGAACCGCAGTAGAGTATGTCAACTCCACTTCTATGGCCATGTCTGCCAACCCCTAAGTGGATCCATGCCTCACGAAGACAGCAGTATGAAATGTTTTGTTTTTTTTAAGTGGGCACCCAAAACTGCTAGCTAATTCCAAATCTTTCCAAGAGGCCTAAGGATCCTGGTACCTAAGACTTAACGGACACGTTGTCACTGGACCCCATGACGTCGCTTCTTTCCAGTGATCGGTTCCATTTTGGAGTCAAAAACATCGATGGCATCAGTGGCGGACTTGATGTATTTCTCAAGGACTGCATCCTGGACAAATCCATATCAATTGAAAACCCAATGAACCCGAATGGATGAATTTCAATTACATTATCATTTCCCCCCCCCAGTGGCTGAAGCAAGACCCCTGTCCTCAGCTGCCATGTCCAAGGCCTTCTGCAAGTTCGTGCGCATCTTGCCCAGGACTCCGGTCTGGGAATCGACTTCAGCCAGCATGGCCTTCCGGACAGTCTCAGACCTCATGCATGAAGGGTTGGAAGTTTACTAAGCGTGTACTAAAACCCACATTTTGAGGAAAACATATATAATAATATATTCGAGACTACATGCATATATACGTAAAAGGCTACTGAGCTAGCGGCCAGCTGGTGGTCGACAATTTTTTGGAGTTTGCATCGTGGATCTTCTTATTCAAGTCTTGGATCACCTGGCAAAGCGATATATATATATATATATTTATATTAGTAGATTTACAAACTCCACCAAAGGGAAGTCGAGCTGCACCAAGATAAACACATTGTTTGCAGGTCTGGCCTTTTTGGCCTTTCTCACAAGCTCTTTGCGGGCTTCCTTCTGTTCATCTTCAACGGTCTTTGCTTTGTTTTTATTCTTTGACTTCTTGCTCTTCTTCTTCTTGCTCTTCGGCTTCTTCTGTTTCTTGCTATTGCGTACCTTGCCTTTCTTGGACTTCCCTCCCTTCTTCGTCTTTTTAGGTTTCTTAGGGGAATCCTGTAGCTCAAGGTAAATTGATGATCTAGAACTGGAATAAATTAGAAGTGTGGCCATGGGAACAAATTGGATCAAGATCAATGTGGTGCGGTCCTCATCTCCAGAACTTTCTTCTTCTTCTTCATCACCATCATCTTCACTGGTGACATTGCAGCTGCTTGACTTTTTCGTTTGTTTCAACTGAAACATGTCGGATACCCTATTTTCTTCTACTTGTTCTTCTTCATCTTCGATCAAAACGAGAAACTGCTCCAGCTGTTCGTGTTCTGGGTGGGATCTCACTTCATTGATTGCAAGCTCTGGGTCACTCTTCTTTCTGTGGGCTATGGCTTCAACAATATCAGCATCAAAGTGTTGCCTCATTTGGCTCTTTGTGAGCCAACGACGAACACCCCTCTTTTTCCCAATGTGGGTGTTGGTAATCTCCTTGTAGATCGAACTCTCAGTCCAACGGCCCCCGCACTTCAAGAAGTCCTCGTACAAGGCGCTCTGCTGGTCCTTGCCTCAAAAATGGAGCTGGCAAATAGGAACGCTATAAAATAAAATAGTACACAACACAGATGGAACAGCAAGGGGTTATGTAGGTTCTTGGGCCAAGGCAGTATCTGAAGCGCTTGTGCAAGGCTTTGATTTCGGCTGGAGTTGTCCGGCCTAGGATCATGATCGTATAATCCTCATTCAAACAAATATTCAACAACTAAATACTTAGCTGATTCACCTGTAATGGCATGCAAAAGAATCGCAAACAAAGCGGCTCTTGTTCATTGACCTCCAGTAGCGCATGTAGAGTTTGTGGGCCAATTTGTCGATCTCTGTTGTGTCTTCCTCATCACTTGCCTGATCCTCTGTCGCTGCTGACTGTGCAACATCAGTGGCTTCCTGGCTACGTGCCCTCCTGCTCTGAGCTTTCGGGGACGGTTTCGGGGATGCTTTCGGTGTTGCCTTTGCCTTTGCCTTCGGGGAAGGCTTGGTAGAATCCTCAGTGGTGGCAGCTGTGGGCTGTTGCCCACCATCCAGAATTGCAAGAACTTCTTTCTTGAGTTTCATACGGGTACTTTTTGCTTTCTTAGCGCTGGTGCCTTTCCTGTTTGTCTTCTTGGGCGTTGTTTTCTTGCTGGAAGCCTTTGGCTTCGCAACTGCTTTCTTGGCGGCACTGCTGGCTCTTGCTTCCTTTTTTTGCTGCAAAAACTGTCTAGTGCGTTCAGACGGGGAAGGCTGCTTGCTCTGTGAGTCACTGCTGGGCGTGTCAACTTTGTCAACTGGTGCCACTGCTTCTGGGGTCATGCTCAACTTCTTGGGTGTGGGAACCTTTGGTGGGCTCACCATTTCAAGTGTATCTAGACGAGACATTGCCAACCTATCTTGGGAATCCAGCGACACCCTGCTGACAGTGGCATCAGAACCCTTCCGTCGAAACCTCTTCGACGGAGGGGTCTGAAGTGGCTCAACAGGACGACCTTGGCGCTTGATCCGTGGTGCTCCAGTATCTGAGCCTTGGCAGACAACAGGGAAGGGCTGGACATGTGGATTTTGAAATGCAGTGATATGGGCAACAAATACGATCATGACGCTTTTGAACAGTTTGCCTTGGATGGGATATATAACTGGGATATATATCTGGGTACGTATATGGCATCAAAACACACATAGAATTCCAAACTGCGTTTCTTATAGTTGAGATTGGTACTTATTCGACTCCATGGCCTTTGAAACCTTTGCGGCCCTGGCTAGGGCCCTTTTGCGAACATCAGAAATGATGTCATTGGCCATGAGGCCACCCAAGCTGTAACCTTCTGGGGAATCTACGTGTATAACCTTGATCCCATCAGCTGCGTGAACTGGCTCAGCCCTACAATCTCGTCCATGATTTTTTTACGAGAAAAATATCGGAAAAAATGCGACATGTCGGGGCCCAGTTTTCACGGGCTTTTCACGGCCTTTTCACACATTTTCACGGGCTTTTCACGGCCTTTTCACACATTTTCACCCGCAAGGTTTTTTGCGGGTTCAGTCGCGAATTATCAAATTTCAAAGCTTTGCCACAGGTATACCTCAGAAATCCTCCCAAAGAAGGAATATTTTGAACATTTTCCGTATAATTATAATGATAAACCAGGAGTACGTAGCATCGGGTATTTACGTATATCATATACGACGTATAAAATTATATACTTCTTTGGGTAGACCGACTCGGGTAAGTGTAGCATGTCTAATTGAATTTTCTATTTGAAAGGAAAAGCAGGCTCATACTTCCCCAAGTCAATTTGTTCTTGGAGAAATTTTCGAACAGGCTCAAGGTCCGCATGCTTCCATTGGAACGGAGCTTTTGCTTTTTTCCCACCCTGACAGAATCGAAGGTAAACATCTACATGGAATTGAGGTACAACATGGAATTTTCTAATGATCCAGTTGATAATACCCCAGTCAGCTGCCCGGCCTGCTGGATGGAATGGGCGCTCAGGTACTTCACACTGGCTTGCAGCTCGCCACAGCTATCTTCCTCATGGGCACGGGTCTTGGGAAACAAGCAGGATTGGAGAAAACAAATCAATTTTCTTGGGGCTGGACCATTGTTTTGAGGTGCAATTTGGCAACTTCATGGCCAAAGCCATCTGGGTATACTTGAGTTTGTTTCAGCTTTGGCCCTCCGGACCTCAATTGGGAACACATATATATGTAAATATATATATATATAATCTCTGGGCGTATGTTATAATTAATATAATTAATTAAATAATTATGGGTCTTAAATATATATGTAATATATATATATATTATATGTATGTATTTTGTCTATCAATTCCATGTCCAAGTAGATCTACTGGGACTGTAACTGAAGAGGCTGAGAAGTAGGGTCGACTGTAAACTAAGAACCAAGCACAGAGAGGGAACCATCAGCTTTGCGTTTCTTTGTCACCACACCTTCTGACGTCAAACCCAATTTTACTTTGTCAGCCTTTCCAAGCTTTCGGTACAACTTGCCAGCCCATGGCCTAAGTAAGACACATATTTAAGTCCCAGCTTGATGTACAATGCATCTTGAAGCTTAACCCATTGAGGCAAGAACGATGTCCCCACAACCAAGCTTGGCTTGGGTGTGCGAGATCCAAACCAGGCCATCCAACTGGGCGGAAGAGAGGTGTGTTTTTTTCAGTGTGATCTGAAGGGCATTAACATTCAATTCATACTTCAATTATTTAAAATTTTAAAAATACTGGGGTCACGGCAAACGTTCAACCCGGATGGGAACTTCGTGTTTAAACAGCCTCGCCAAGAAGCGCAGATAAGGGAACCAGATAAACAAGCTGGAGCCTGGCTGCTCCGTTTCCCAAAATGCTGATCTCAACGTAGTCAAGAGCATCAACATCATCAGTCGTGCTCCTAACCTGGGATTCGGCGACAGGGTTTAGGAGTGTGCACACGCACATGCTTATAATTATATGCATGCATGCACAATTAAGTATACGTATATCATTATAAAATCCATGGGTCATGTTTGAAACGCATATAAACATGCAGCCTAGAAACGTATTGGCTTGTTTCACATATAGCCGTCTCTGGCTTCCAAGGGGTCTTTTGCGTGATCTCTTGCTACTTGATCTGTTTAAGTATACAAAGCTACCACATGGCAATCCTGCGAATGCCAGCCCTTCCACCACCAATCGAAGCACGCCAAGGGTGGCACGGCAGAGCCCCTGCCTCAGCGCGGCGTGGGTCAAAGTTTAATCTATGGGCTGCAGCAAGCTCGATTTTAAGGGTTAGGCACTGTGAGCAAATCATCTTCTGGGCGCTCCGAGAACTCCAGAAAATCCCTCAAGTGCAGCGGATTGTAACAAAATGAATCTGATTTTTTGGTATATATTAGCAAACTAAGGGATTCAGTACTTGGAGCCCAGCGTTTTGCATCCATGTGCACCTAGCTAATGGGATTAGGTGAGACTTTTCAGTTTGAAATAATGTCAGAATTGAATCCTGATTGTGATGGATGAAACTTGGCTCAGGACGAAAGCCCCTGGATATGCTTTGCTTTCCAGCGAACATATCGTAGACGAACAAATCCTAGGATCAGGGCGGCTCCATTGATGAAAACTTATATATATATATATATATATTGGCAATGGGCCTAAAATGAGTATAATAATAATTCATGATAATCTCTGGGGCCATAACTCGTTCCTCATCATAGTTCTGGGCCAGGAAATCACATAGATGTATCCTGAGTATATGCATCAAATCCCAACAGAGGAACGCAGTGATTTCAGTATATACTGAGATGCGTACATTATGCTTGGAAATCCACATGCTAACAGCAAGCTGAGTGTGCATCGGGACAGCGCTATGCTCTTGCCCATCCACTGAGGCTTCCGGTTTTGCACCGGCATGGTTTCAGAGTATGTGGATGGCTGTGCCCTTTGGAGGCTGGCTGCGGGAATTAAAACAACGTGATGGGTAAAGTTTGCATTGCAACGCTCGTCACTATATACAATAGATGGCAAGGTGTATGAAATGTTGCAATGGCCAAAACGGGTTGCAATTGCATCTCTTTTTTCTGGGTTCCAGTGTTCCAAAATGTCAGCCATTCATGTTAATGGCGCCACGGAGAAATATCTAGCTAATCAACGTCCACCATCTCAGATTTCAGCGATCTTTGCTCCCAATTTGCCAGGCGTTTGGCAGCATACCACCTCAACCAAATTATTGGCTATAATTCATTTGGATGATAAAACGAGGGTTTTGGTGGTCACCCATGTAAACTGGGGATGCAACGCGCTTTCCAGGTCGGCAAATTTGATCCAGCCGATGTTGAGTCCGGGAGGAGTCTTCCAGTTTTCCTGGCAATGGGGTGCATGGAGAAAGGGGTTTATTTAAATTTGGTGGAAGTTCGTAAGTAACACAATTCTGCCTTGAAGTTGGTGTCATATTGCTTATTGAACTTCGCAATGCGGTCTTTGGCATCGGTTACATCATTGATGTAAAATGCCCGACAGGACAGCCTTAGCAGTTCAAATGGGCCCAGCTAGAATCAAATGTGCATGCAGTTCACTAGGAAGCTGGCAAGACCTGGATACCACTCTTGCCCTCTGACGGTGGGGGCAGCGACCATGACCTTACCGACATGGCATTTAGAATTTCGTGTTCCTATCATGCGCATGCCGTATGACGCACTAATTGATTAAGGCCAGAACTTTGCATTCCCAGCCAAGGCTTTCTCGGGAACCATCATGAACTTGCAAGAGGAAGATATGTCCACTAGCTTTCCCAAGTCGGTAGTTTCTTTGTCACTTGCTGGGTCGTCCTTCAGTGTCCAAAAAGTCACAATTATTACATGTCAGCAGTGTGCAACATGAATATTATTGGATATTTCTGAAAAAAAACGAAAACTTTATCAGTCCTTCGTGTCACCCTTCGTGTCCTTTGGCTTTTTATTACTACTGGCAGGAGCGCTATCTTCTTCAACTTCTTTGTCCTTTTGCTTTCTTTTGGACCCAGGTGCAACCTTTGGAACAACAGGTGGTTTTTTAGGGCCTGAGTCTCCCCGGCCCCTGGCTCTGCCACGGCCTCTCCCTCTCGAAGCTCCCCTGCCCCTAGCAGCGGCAGGGCGTTTCATAGCAGGTCTCTTTCTGGTGGCAAGATCCGAAGATAGATCTGAGGACTCTTCACCTCTCTCCTCTTCTTTGCACCCCGCGGCCTTTCTCAACATCTTCTGCGCCTGAACAAGCTCGAGGATTTGAAGACTGGAACTTGGGATGGTAATAAGCATGTACATTATGCATATACATGTTTTCATATATATGTATTAGGCCTGCATCAAAGTAGCACCATCGCAGTCCCCCATATCTTGTTGACAATCTTCAACAGCTTTTTGCACTTTGAGAGGCAAAGGTTGGTCAGGTTTTTCAAGAAGAGCACCCCGGTCCTAGAAGGAAACATGTATGTGCAGAAAAATGCCTATGATGTGACTTGAGACGTATGCTATATACATATATGCAGTGACATGTGTGAAAGCTCCTTGTAGGTACCTTTCTTTGGGTCTTCAGCGATGGAGTCATCGATGGCATATTCCATTTTCTTTTTTTTGTTTCAATTTCTCCTGCGGGTGTTGTTCCTGGCGTGTCCTCTTCAACAGGACTTGGTTCCACACATTCATCGCTAGTTCTGCAAATTCATGACCGGTTTCCGGGCTGGGTTCACCGCAGTCCACCTCCATTTTGGCCTCAGCGAAATGCTAGGTGAGAAATAAAAAGGACAGATATAGTTTAATCCTGAAGCTTAGGTCTGGACATCAGAAGTGCCGGAAGTGCCACAATTGTCCTGTCAAAATTTGGATATGAATAACCATGTACGCATTTGGTGCATTTGGGTTGCTGGATAAAGAATGCATTTCATAAACAACTGATGCACTTCACCTCCAAAGCAGCCAAGCAGGCATTCTTAAGCTGCGCCATCCGGGTGTGTCCACTCCTGTGCAGGACAGACGGCAACATCAGCTACATGGAAAAAATTGAATTAGCTGAAGAGGACCCTGTGCAGGGAATGGGTGTTGGAATGGATGTCAACCACCTGTCCTTGCACCAGGGTTTCGGGAAGTTCTGTAGTGAACGTAGGATGCCGCTCCACGTTGGAGGGTGGCTTCATAGTCCAACCATGCCTGCAAGGTGGGCAGCTATATGTATCAGTGTTTTTTCATAATTATTTATTATTCAAGGGGCTCATATGACATAGATCTATTGTCTGACCCCCTGCCTTCAAAGCTTCTTTGTCCTTGAAGTCGTTCAATCGAAACCGAGTGTTGACGATCTTCAAGGCTTCCTGGCCAGGAGGTTTAGATTTAATTTAACCCACAATATGGTATTCAACTAGACTTTCAACTTATATATTTATTCTAGACGTTTGCAGGCCTGCACTTCCTTCTTGGTTGGGTAATTGCCCGCAAAAGTGCCATTGTAGTTCAGGAGAAAGGTGAAGTTGTTTTTGGTTCGTGTCACCTGCAGCATCCGGGCCATTGGGTGAAATCCAAATACGCTTAAATACATCGTCGATGATTATTATTAACCCTGCCTGTTTCTCATTGATTGTGCATCCACGAAAGTCTAAGAAGCTGAACCAACCGTTCTTTTGGGCCTGTCAGTGGACACAACAGATCTATCTGATCACAAATCAAAATGAAAAGACTGGAGCTAAAACCATGGGATCGCCTTTGTGGGTTTCCTTCCTTCAGTCCGTCTTTTCACCATCTTCAACCGCTCGTTGACATAGTCAGGGGTCAGAAGTTCGGCATAAAGTTCCTAAGTGAATGAATTGGTTGTATTTAAAAAAATAGGCTCATCCACAGCAACCCTCATGACTGGGACCACCCACTACCAAATTCTGGACTGCCACAGGATTGGGCTTGCTCGTGGGCATGGCCCGGCGTGCACGAACACTCCCACCAAAAAAAATTGCTTGAGCATCACGATGAGGTTCGGGGCCCATAAGTGAATCTATGGCTGTATATATATATATATATATATATATTGATCCCCATGTTTTGCATTTGAATTGGAGTAGCTTCAACAAACTTTCTAGCAAATTGTGGGAGGAAATCACGTACAAATTTCGAAAATCAGTTGACACTGATCATGTTTGCAAAACATGGTTGTAAACTGTTCGCATGAGTGAAGGGGGAGCGCACCATCAGATTCGTGGGATTCGCTCGAAGTTTCCAAGCAACCTCACAAATCAAATAGGTAAGCGACTAGTTCAACTTTCCAAAATTAAAGATGAGTTCCTGACGTGTTGTCGTGCCACTTCTCCACATTGGCCTTGGCCAGATATTGGCCATATTAAAATTAACCCCTTTCAAAACACTACAGATAAATAAAACTGAGGGGTGGGCCCGTTCGGTTACCACCAATGTTTGCACAGAGTTTCCATGGCTCGTAGCTAAGTGCATCATGCCATCAAAGGTTAAACAGTTGTGATGCAAAACACAGGTGATTGATTAGAAAATCCCTGCATGGTTCCCAAAAAAATCCACCAATGTGTCGTTCGAGCCTGCAATGTAGCGATAAAAACTACACCTGCCAGAGCAGCGAATCCTCAGCAAGAAGTGCCTAAGAATAAGGCATGAGTTTAGCGAGTGCGGTGTGAATGGGCGAGTTTTTTAGACACTTTGAAGTTCAGGGTTATATCACAATATTTCGTATTGATTCATTTGAGGAAGTCTATGGGAACTAATCCCTTTCCATGTTAAAATACACCCCATTTCCAAGACCTTGGTTTAGTATCGGATCCATCGTCTTGGGGCCGTTTACACCCCGTCAATGTCAGCATGACTTTGCATTCTCACAGATGATGTCACAAAATCATTAATAAACCATCATCAATTTAAGGAGAAATGGGTCATACACCATCTCCAACTGGACTCTACTATAGTCAAGTAAACATATGGATAAGATATGATAATTCACTAATCTGAAACGTTCGGCGATTTTGGGATAGTTACCCCTACTCACCGTCAATATATATATATATATAATTTACCGTATAATCAATCATATAGATATATATATATATGAGACAGTTGTGTCACCCAGCAGGGCTGCCCCCCAACCCTGCCTGGCTCATTGCAGTGCACTGAATTGGAGATATCTGGATTCTAGGCTTTGATCTTTGGGTTAACATCTCTTGAATTTGACAAGAGGAGGTTTCCTAAAATGGGGGGGTACCCAAAAAATGGAACATACGGAAAAAAACATGGATGAGTTGGGGGTACCCCCATTTTAGGACATTTGACAAGTAACTTGTTCCAGTGAAATCCGGGCCATGTCACAAAGATCACAAAGCGCCATGGAATTTGGGCCAGAGCGCTGCAGCGGAAAGACCTCAAACATGTGAGGGCTATGCGGGAAGATCCTTGGCAAAGACGATGCACCCGCAGCAAATTCTCTTCATATTTGGCATGGCACAAAGGTTCGTCAACATACCAAACATGGAGCACCTGTGAGAAACATCCACAAAACACAAACATTAACAATTAGTGGATTTCCCATTAGGGAAAATAACAACTCATCTTCAGCAAATCAACTCCACACTCATCCTTTATTTTTTGGAGACACAGGGCACAGGCTCTTTGACACAGACTCAGAATTGGACCGTGCACCTGCCGAAAAATTGCGTTTTGCAAGTCATGTATATATCATTTAAGGACAATATTCAATGGATTGGTTTAAGGGAAAATCTACAGGAAACCATGGTTTTTACCATGAAATATAGGGGTTTCCTGTAAATTTTCCCGTCATCCAATTCTATGAAATATGAATCTCAAAGATTTTCCGAATATGTTTAGCCTGGAACGCATCGAAAGCACCGAGTTTAGATGCCTATGGCTTGACAAATTGACAAAGATCATTAGCGACCGCTGCTGTTCACCAATCTTTTTTAGGTGCTTAACGGACACATTGGGCACACCAAACAAAACTATGTATCATTTTGTTGGGGCGGTTAGACATGTCTAGATCATAGATATTGTTCTGATACAGAAAGGCCTAAAATATTCCTTTACTATGATATATTATGTATATCTATATCATCCAGTCTGCTGGCCGGCAGCATCTCAGCTATCTCAGCTATCTCCTCATCGCTTCTTGTCCTGATTAGAATGAAAATGGGTTGTCGGGATTCCCGCTTTTTGTGGCAGGTTTCGGACTAGAGAGTCCCACCCGAATTCATATCAAACACCCCATGAGTTTTAATGGTCCCAAATACGTATGAATCCCCTACTAAAACATGCTTTCTGGGTGTTGTTTAGTAGTAGGGGAATGGGATTATCTGATATTGCCACAAGTTCCATCTTGAAATCTGTATATAGGTATGTGTTCGTCCATTTGCTGCTGGTTTACAGCTATTTGACTTGGACAATGCAAAAAACGTATGGTAAAAGTAAACACCAGTGAACAATATGATACACTCAACTATGACCAGCGTCAAAAAAATTGTCGAAGATAAAAGATGAGAATTTCTCCGATTTGAAACCACCAACCCCAATCTTCAAAAACGGCCACCTCCATCAGTGTCATTCTGTTTGTCCAAACCCAGGTGATTTACCACAAAATTGTAATTGATCCGACACAATGATGATCAAAGATCTCTTTTCATCTCTTTTGTCCAAAACAGTCAGACAAACCCAACAGAAGTTCCAAGAAGTTCATACAGTTCATACATATCTCCCAATCATCAATATTCCATTTAATATTCCCTTTACATCTTTGATCTCCAAATGCCCGCCCGCCATAAAAATCTTCTCTAGCAGATCTACCAGTCAGGGTGCCTGTGCCAACACTCCCAACGGTCCCAACGCCCGTAGCCCGCTACCAGGAGTCCATCTTCTTCCCGGCGCGCTTGTAGGGCACGTAGGTGTAGGTGATATCCCGGGGCATCTTCTTGGGACGAGGTCCAGCTCCTCCCCTGGCGTCGTGGAAGATGATCCTTGGAGATACGGTGTGTAACCATCAAAATGCCTATAAAACATATACCAAAAAAGAAAAGTCTCAAGTCAGAATGGATACATTACCCCATGTTGAATCAGTTTTCTAGGTCTAACATGGTCTAACTACTGGAGAATTTCGAGGTTCGCATAGTATTTTCCCACTGTGGGACTATTGTTTGAAGCTCATCATTGGGATTCAACGAGAAGTCGCCGATCGGCCGATCTTAGATACCACAATCTCCAGTTTATGGCCTATCAACCAACACTTGGGTGGGGGCTAGTGAACAGCCCAAAACTTACCAGCCACACAAGTGGGTTGCTTGGACCCCACTGCCCACATGGCATGTGAATTCAGTGAATGCCGATTCTATGTTGGTTCCATTGACAACCGATGTTCTGACTTTGCGGTCCGTTTTCTTGGTCAAAGTTAATTACCCTCTGGTAATTTAACATAGCTATTGAAAATGGCTATTTATAGTGGATTTTCCCATGAAAAATTGTGATTTTCCATAGTTTTTTGTACGTTTACCAGAGGGTAAGGACCCTCTCTTCAAACATGAGATCGTGTCAAACTGGCAATTGACTATTTGGGTCAGTCCGAACAGAGAAAGAAAACAAACACAGCAATTATCATCAATTTTCCTCATACCAACCGGATGATAGTATTCATGATACCATCCATATCCATATCATCCGGTAAGTGGATAGTGGATAGATTTTTTGAAAGCTTGGGCTCAAAAAATTGTTGATCATCACCAAATTCACATCCAAATCATCATTTTCCATCATTTTCCCCTATGATTTCGTGCTTCATTCCCTATTTTTCATGGCGAAATCATCCGACCGGAAACCTCCCTGGCACCCCGTTCGCAGCGCCTCTTCCCCTGGCGACCGTTCACTGCCACGTTCCCGCGCGAGCCCTTCACCGATGGTGAACTCCCAACGAAGGCTGGCGCCTGCTGGAGGGAACGATGTGGTGATTTTCATGGTGATTTTGCTGATAAGACACAACAACCCTATAGATGTTTATCCACATCAAAAAGTAATCACATATTAATACATATGATCATTCCCAATTTATATTTCTATATATATATATACCCATAGGATCCATGTATGGTATATATACTAACAAATTGGGGGTATATTGATGGTAAATGTTACCATATATAGCATACATGGATCCTATGGGATATATTATAAATATATTATAAATATATATATATATATATACTATATAAAAATATATAGTTTTCATGGTGATGTTCATGGGATTTTGATGTGGATCAGCCAATCTTGGATTTGGTTCGGATCCAGTTTCTAGGAGTAAATCTGCGGGATACAGCTGCCAATTTCCAGTGAAGATGTTCCCTGGAAAAACCATCTATTGATACCCTGCAAACAGGGAACAGTTAGGGATAGTTAGGGATAGTTAGGGATAGTTAGGGATAGTTAGGGATAGTTAGGGATAGTTCGGGACTATACATTAAAAAAACGCCCATGTATAAGGTTTTGAAGATTTTGCCATACTACCCATCCAGTCGGTGTTGTCGCATGGTATAACCATGTATAACCTACAACTACCGGGATACCCTTATCGAAATGCAGCAGGACCAGTTTGCCTGAAGGCTATATCGATTTTTCTCTGTGGTTCGTTAGATATTCACAACCCCAAACTACCCTCTGGTGACTTAACATAGCTATGGAAAATGGCCCATTTAGTGAGATGAATTGATGAATTGTTGATGATGTACCTGTTTAAAATGATGATTTTCCAGTTCGCTGCGCAAAATTACCAGAGGGTATGAGTCAGCAACCAATGTCAGTGTTTTTCTCAACAGGGCTGCCATTGGCTCGGCCAATGGAGAGCGAACAGTGTCAGAAACCCGGAAAATGCCAAAATCATGATTGGTTTCAGATTCCAAGTTCATGGATTATCATTATATCCAATTTATGTATAACTCTATTAACTATATTATATGTATATATATATACAGAATGATAATCATGGATCATCTAAGCCCGGATATGGATATGGAGGTTTCCTGAAATAGGGCTACCTCCAAATCATCCAAGTCATTAGACTAATTTTTTGCGATTTTAGTATTGAAACCTATGGTTTGGGGATCCCCCATTTTAGGAAACCCAAAAATATACCCTCTGGTTATGTTAACCATAGCTATTGAAAATGGCCATAGAAATAGTGAGTTTTCCCGTTAAAAATGGTGATTGTCCATAGTTATGTAAACGTTTACCAGAGGGTAATAGTATAATCATATCAGCTGTGCATCTGATGTCCAGCCGTGGCAACTTCCCGCCGAGGGGCAAGGAACAAAGTTGCGCACAGCAGCAAGGCCTTGTCTAATTGCCAACGGAAAGTGCTGATGTTCAAGACGTCACTAGGAAAATGGTGGTTAGTGGTGATTTAATCAAGAAAAATGGAGATTTAATGGGATGTGTAGTGATTTAATCAACAAAAATGAAGATTAATAATGGGAATTGTAGCTGATTTATATGATAGCTAAGTTGGCTTATGACTTGATTAACGTGTGGGTTTATGGGGATCTGACTTTTGTTCATGTGTTTATTTCAACCAATTTATAACTGGAGGGGGGCCTACCTTGTATCATTTGTATCAGTGACTATCACATGGATCAACAAAAAAATTATCACTTTCGAGCCTGCAAATGCACCGAACATGCACCAACTTTGGTCGCATCCAGTGGCGACGACTCTAGTACTTGAGGGGTGCAAGGCTACTAGGCCATACTAGGCCACTAGGCTGTTTTCTTTATCCTCTGGGCATTTGTATGCATTGGTATTTTATGATCTTTTACGGTTCGCCTGCATCACTCCTGCGCATATGCCACCACAACGACGCTGGCATAGCTGTATTCGACCTATATCCACTGTGAATAATGATGTTTTTCCACCCAATGTACATGGTGGTGCCCCACATCAGTCGGGATGTAATCCCCCCATTACGGCAATATACTGTTGCTCACTAAACTCACAAATCATAGGAACTACACCCCACAAAGACCATCGACAAGCCCGACCCCAAAGGGCGACCCAGGGGCCGAAAGGACAAAGTGCCGGAGCATGGCCATGGTCGGCTGGTCGCCTTCTGGTGGTTTTCGAGCTTTTGTCAACAGCCGAAACAACACACACAGCCTGGAGCCAGAGATCGGAAGAGATCAGCACATCAAACTGCCCCTTGTCCCAAAGAAATAGGAGGTATACCAAATAGATGTGGTATCTTTTAAGTGGGAAATCAGGGGATTTGGGGGGTATACCATGGTATACCCCTCATACAAAGCCATCTAAACTCTGAAAAGCAGCTGAACGTCAAGTTCCATTTTAAATTCAAATGAAAGTACATAAACATATAATCAATGGGAATTCCAGGATCCTAAATTGGAGGTACTGTACCATATAAGGCCATATTTTGTGGGGATATTCCCTTACATAGGCCTCAAAAATAGGCCTTATATATGGTAGGTACCTCCAATTTAGGATCCTGGAATGGCCATTGATATAAAGTCCAACGTGTTCATGACTTATCTTCAAAATAGCACCATGGGCCCATGGCCCTTGGATGGTTTTCTCCATTGTATCCTGTAGATTCTGCAGATTGCCAGGAAATAGAGCCAAGGAAGCAATTCGTCCAGGAGAATCAGGATAGTTTTGGCATGCTTTGGCTGAAGCAACCAGCAAGATCTATTAGGCTATCGTTATGGCCCCATATGGCCCCCTCATGGCACCATCACCAGTCAACCGTACCAATTATGGCTAGTTCCAACCCCATGTTATCTGAACATTGCTAATTCTTAGTGGGTTATTGTATGTTCCCATCAAACTTGCAAAAAAATGCAAAAACATTGGATTATATAACCACCCTTTACAAAGGATGAACCACGTGCTGGAAACTGCAGCGCCCTGCAGAGGCTTTACGATTTGTTTTTCGCAGGGGCGAGTCGGAGATCACTGTTAATGGGTATGGGTCAACATGTCAAAGGCCCCGGCCACTGGAGCAGTCACTTTTTGTTTAATGTCAATACAGCTCCAGTTTTGGAGGGTTTATACCACCCATGTGTATTTGGAGATTGATGATTATTGGGTGTACCACATCACTTAGAAACTCTCTCATTTTTGGAGATGCTCCGTAGGTTCTTCATCAGTTCATCCCCAAAAAATCGTGTTGACCCATCCCCCGAAATTCAGCTGTCATTGAGCTGCTTGCAGATTGCCACGGTCTGTGCGGAAGACGGAGGGCTTGCCCCTCTGAAAACAGACCCTCATGAAACCAGCCAAAGTAGTGGAAATCAACATAAATCAACCCTCAAGAACTGGGGATCTCAGCGCGACTTAAGGTTTTTGATGGTTTTTGCCCATGACAATGGTTGATGGTTTCAAGAACCCCCAAAAAAAACATGTGAAAGTCAGTGGGGTCATCTTCCCACGTGAGATGTCATGGGGAGATTGATTAGCACTTCGTCAAATTGTATTCTGTTCATCCCAGCATTGTGAAAGAGGAAACATCTAGAGATATCTAGAGTCAAGTTGGGATAGGCAAGCCTATGTTTCTTTGGCATATTCCCTTAAAGCAATCTGGTACGTTCATTTCGGGTGCAGTACCATCGAAAAAAACGGGATGCCAAATGAAATATCCAACTGAAAATGGATGAAGAATCGCACTTTGGGAGCCTCAAGCATCCCATATTTCATGTCTCCATTCCTCCAAGAAATCCATAGTTTTAATGCTTCAATCCCTATTTGTCATAAGTATTTTTCCACACTTCTCATCTTTAAATTATCTTAAATCTTAAATCATCTCGAAATCAAAATTGTCAAATTGTTGATGCTAATAATCCTTATTGTTCACGGTTAAATTAACAGTGCGGATGTTAAAAATCACCATTTTTCATCAACAAATCCCAGGGTTTCTCAAAGACCCCGTAGCGCCCGGACCCGAAGACGCCGCCTGGTGGGCCGCCTTCATTTCCTTGGAGTCGGCCAACTCTGGGTGTTCACCTCAACGACTTTTCGAGCCAGAAAAATGGGTGGATTATGGTGGATTTGTGATGGTTCTACATGCTTTTACCATGACAAATGCTGGTGTTTTAGCATGGTTTCAGCATCAAAACTGGTGGTTTTATTGTAAAGACTCTGATTTGACCATCAAGAATGATGGCGTTACCATCAAAAATGGTGGGTTTTATTGTAAAAATATAGTGGTTTTATCATCAACAAAGGTGACTTAACATGACTTAACCATGAGAACTTGTTATTTAGGCAACAAAAATATGGTGATATGCTGCGGATATTCAGGCCCATCAAAACTTAAAGATCCTGATCTTGGGAAAGCGGCACCGGAATAGGATTCGGAAACAGCTGCCCTCGCCATGGTGGCCGATTTAGCTACAAACAAGCTGAACCAAGCACATCAGCAACAAGCAAATGTGTTATCCACTGGTTGATCATCATTTTCCCTATTAGTTGATGGCATTTGATGGCCATAACTGGTTGTGAACCATCCACCCTTTTTCAGACACCATTTCAGAAGAACATTCCCAAATCTTGGAGAAGTTGGTTCCTGACTTTGAACAAGTGGGATGCCTTGCAGCCCTGGATCTGGATGGTTTAAAAACTGTTCACCATTTCACTCGGCATAAAATGAATTTAAAAAAAATGCCAGGCTTTCTCCCAAGGTTTACAGAATTGGAAGCCACATCTCAGGATTCAACCACCGCCCTGGGCGGTCACCAACCCGATCTGTGGGAGTGCTAAGTCGATGCCAATGATCCAACATATGAACACCATGATTTGTGGGCCTAAAAGATTGGGAAATTAGTAGGATTATCTAATTCCCTAAGGATCCATGTATGGAATATTTACCTACATTGGGATTATTTTAAATTACTTTAGGGGTCAATGTAGGTAAATATTCCATACATGGATCCTCTGGGTAAGAATCTATTGACATTATGTAAGTATACTCACCCTTAAAAATGGGGATATTATTCGAGGTAAACCCAAGATTTTTCTAACCATCCAAAATTCACATTTTCCAAGACTGGGAGCCATTGTAAATCATCCCAAAGACCGGGGTATACCCAATTGCATAAACCTCTATTCATTATTCTTACTGGTGCGTGCTAAACGTAGGGTTGCTGGATGGGTTGCTGGGGGTTGCTGGGATGATTAATTATTACTAGTGAGTGATGAAATGGATCATTGGATCATTCCCGAAAATTCTCTGCGTAAAACGCAGCAGTATTGGAGATGGTCGTGGCAGTCGTGGCGATGCCACAGGTGATTTTCCATTCCCAGCTGAGCGAAGCTCCATGCGGCGGCCTAGGAACTATTTCCCACCCTCCTGGGATGACATCAAAGGGTATATGAACAGAATAATATTAATTAAGATTATATATATATAATGTGGGTAAAACCATGTCATGTTTACATATGTTTACCATCCCCCAGTCAGAAAACCTTTTTTATGATGTTTATGTGGGGTTTATGACAGTATAAACTTACCATTCCCAGTCATGTTAGTGGTTTATGACATTGTTTTACCCACAGACAGCTCACCATTGGGGATATACTCGACATGGAAAGTACCCACCGAGGGTCTTCTTCCTCCTGGGTTTCATCACTGGCCAGTTGAGCGAGACATCTTTCGGCCTCCGCAAACTGCCTGCCGCCGAAAAACCGGCGAGTGGGCAGGGCCAGTGTTGGCATCGGGGAACCGGTCGAGTGATCTGTCAATCAATTTAAATACGGATAGGATATGATAGGATATGGAATATAAATCAATATGGATCAATATGGTATCAATGGATTAGTAACCCATGACAACTGGAGATTTAATCAAACCATTGACGAGCACATAGATTTAACCATGAATCAACAATCGGTTTTTTAATTGATATGTTAAACAATTAGTTTCCAAATTGATACAAGGAAAATTATTGTGGGTTTTCGCCTGGAATTTAGGGTACATTTACACATATTATGATGATAGATAATACTATCCCCTGTTACTTCCTGGCAAGTGGGTATGATTGGGTATGGGTCAAGTCATTAAAGTACTCAAAAAAATGCTGGTCACTATCCTACATGCCATCAATTGACCATCAATGGTCCTCAAAAATGGATCGTCCGCACCGGGATTGGTGTGTGTGAAGATAGGGCACCTCTAAATTTGACCGACGAGTATGATCCCCAAAGGGCCACTTAAATGGCTAGTGTCAACAAAAAAAATCGCGGAAAAGCCACAAATCATCACAAATACCATGGGTAAACCTCATGTTCCCTAATATGTTCCCTACATCAAAGGCGCATTTTGGGGCGGACATTCCTGTCCACAGATATCATCGCCTGTTCTTGGTGAGGTCAAGGGCTTGGTGTACCACCTGACAGTCAGCTGGCGATTTCGTGGGATTTTTTTCTTGAGATCCTATCCTGAGAATGAATAATTATATAGTTCCTATCTAAGTTGAATGGATAGGATTCTCATCGAGTCATTGAACTTTCTCATGTTTGTCGTTTTTTTTGTTGAATCCATCCAAGGATGAGAATTCGAAGCTCATTGGATTGAGGGAAAAATATAAAACCGGACACTACCGTAGATATGAATGAAAATGTGAAAACCCGTGGGTTTCCGGTGTTCAGCTTTTCCCGACTCAACCAATCCAGGCTTTTCAGTTGAATTTCTGGGAATTCCATCCTGAGATTCGCAGAGTTCATCGACAGCTGTAGACCCAAAGTGATCAGAAATGGATGGTACAAAGTACCCTCTGGTAATTTAACGTAACTATGGAAAATGACCATAGAAATAGTGGATTTTCCCATGAATAGCATGGTGGATCTTTCCAGTTCGTTATGTAAACGTTTACCAGAGGGTATGGCCAAATGGGGGTAGTGTTTGCTCTACCACAGTAGTCAACCCTCCAAGTTTGGAGGCCAACTAGGTTGAATCCTTCCCAACATGAGCAGTGCCCAAAAGCTTCAGTTCCCCACCTCACTGATGATTTTCTTTTGCTTGGTTGGTATCAGAATTCACTGACGTAGAGAGAAAATAATGGTTCTTGATGGTTGAGTGATGGTTGATTATGAAAGTCACCACTACTTGGGTAGGATACTTAATCCTATTTGTTGAATTTCTTGCTGATAACTTTCCATCTTTGGCAAGTTCAATCACCACTTGTCATGGCCAAAACCACCATCAAACAGCAACGCTGGGGACCAACCCCAAGAGCTCTGGCCAGGAATCACTGCAGCGCTACCGATCCCAATTCATTGTATGAAAAACATTCGTGATCTTCACATATTCAATCTGGTTGGTGGTTTCAACCCCTCTGAAAAATATTAGTCAATGGGAAGGATTATCCCATATAATTATTATGGGAAATAAAAGTCAGGTTCCAAACCACCAACCAGCAATGTAAATCACATCCGAACTCTCTGAACTCATAAACCGATTTTCATGTTGGTTTCATGACTTCGAACAAAAATCCTCCAGGACGCGCCCGAAAAAAAATATTTCGCCCTGCCTGGTCTAATAGCTGAGCGTCCTGCCAGGTGGGGCCATATTTTGGCCAATCCCCGTCACAGGATGGCGCACCCCAGTTATGTGAACCTTGGTTTATAACCCCCATAAAAACTATAGTTATATCATGGGGTTAATAAACCATAGTGTTATAAACCAACATACCATGTTATATCTACTATAGTTATATTATGTTATATCTACCATACATCATATAACTATAGAAATATACTATAGAATTCAGCCACAAAAAAATCTCAACTAAACGCTATCGACTGGGGGGCCCATCCTGTAGGGTTGAACATAAAGCCACTTGAGACCAGAAAATTCAAATGCTGTCATTGATGTTGCTTACTCCACCCGGTTTTTGTCGGTCCTGGTGACTGAATGCCGGCTGACCTTGGGGACCGAACGTTCGCCCAATATGAGAAAAAGAAATCACTTTTACCACAATTTCACATCTCTCTAATCAGCTTCAACACAGGGTATACAAATATCATAACAAGATGGAATAAATCTGCCACACTACTCAAACAATACATAGAAGGGCATCGGTATAATAATGGATTTGCTCTGTACAATATACATAAATGGTCTAAATCTGCGACCCCGTAAAATTTGCCGTAAAACAATATTTAGAAGGATACAATTCACTTTGCAAAACAATATACATGAAGGGTCTAAATCTGCCACCCCGGAAAACAGTATATAGAAAGGTACAATAATGGGTTCACTTTGTAAAACAATATACATGAAAGGTCAAAATCTGCCACCCCTAAAACAATATGTAGAAGTAGAAGGGTATAATCATGGGTTTACTCTCTAAAACGCGAAGTTTCTTTCTGCTTTCCCGGTAACTCTCGGCGACAACCCTTCGCAGACTTCGTCGGGGTCCGTTGAAAAAGATAGTCATTTTGTGCGACAGGCGTAGGCTCCGGGCAAACGTCCAGTTTTGTGCGGAATTGTTAATAGTGGTGATTAATGATGATTATATAATGGTTATTAGTGAATTATCCTCTGGTAATCAAACGTTGCTTGCTGGGAAATCCTCTAAACTAAATGGTGGATTTTACGTTGTCATGTTAGGGGCCACGTATTTGGGACCAAAATTATTTTCCAATATGCATCAATATGTATATGATATTTTTACATACAGGTCCAATAAGCCAGTTATATATTATAGGTATTGGCTGATAATTGACAGACTCCTCCAAGTCCAAACATATTCAAAGCATCAATACCAACTGCAAGTTGACTATTTGTTAAATCAGGTTGAATTCGATACCCTCTGGTAAACAAACATAACTATGGAAAATCAGCACTGTAATAGGTAAATCAACTACAAAGTGTCCATTTTCAAAAGCTATGTTCGTTTACCAGAGGGTAACATCGTGCAGGGTGGTGTCACCATTTTTTTCTGAGGAGAACAGATCGCATTGGTTGGAAAATCTACAGGAAACCATGATTATTACCACTGAAACAACACTTACTCTAGGGGGGCCCTGCACAATGTCTGGTCCTCCAAATCTGGGAAGAACATCTATCTGTTTGTTTTTACATGTGACCGGCAGGTGAAGAAGCCTCACTTGATGCTGGTGGGGAACCACATACCAACCAAGCACCAAGTTCAGGAATCACCACGTGTGTAATGGATTTGCTTCCCTTTGCTCATCATCTGTGGTACTATGATAGCCTGGTAGTTGGCTAGCCTGATGTTAGATGTTCGCACAGCCAATGTTTTCTTTGACCTATATACATGTAATGTAGGTGTCCTATAGGGAGGGGAACCTGAAGTTATCATCCAAGTATCTTTGGTCATGTTTAAATGAAGAAATCAATGTGTGTTTTTTTCTATTTTAGGAAAAACACATAAATATGCCCGCGGCCAGGATGATGTGCGTCGTAGCGTTTTTTATCCATCGCTGAGTCTCCCAACGTGGTGGGACAGGATGCTGCATCTTAGGCCGATCAGCTGGGCTTACCGACTGAGGGGGGACCAACCTATCCAGATCCGATCTTCCCGGTCAAAAAAAACCAAGGTCCTACCTGGTTGGTGGTTGACCTACCATTGGTTGGTAATATACTGTTAATGGTTAATATGGTTATTATATGGTTAATGATGGTTAATAATATTCTGGTAGGTGGTTGACGTACCCCTCTGAAAAATCATGGACTTCGTCAGTTGGGATGATGACATTCCCAATACATGGAAAAACTAAAAATGTTCCAACCCACCAACCAGCTACCAATGTTTTAATGGATTGCTTTAAAGGGAAAGACACAAAAAAACAAAATATTACATTTTAAAACCATGCCGAACAAACCATGGTTTTGAGCAGCATTTGGCAGTGTGTCAAAACCTTGTACCCCTGGTGAACATCAAAATAGCTGGTAAATGAATGTTCATCCCACTAAAAATGGTATTAATAGGTATTGATCCATACCCATTTGAAAATGGCTGTCTCCTCGAACTTCGGAGCCCCGAACAGGAGCAGCACCCGCCGCTTCTTCGGCACCTGAGGTAACTATGGGCTACCCCAAGAGCTGGATGGTTTCATGGAAAATCTGATAACAATGGATGATAACTGGGCTACCCCCATGACTTAGGAAACCTCCATATATATATATATATATATATACAATATGGAAATAGACTAGACTAATTGATAGTACATGATAGTATAATGAGATATTCCATGAATCAACCAAAAAAGAACTTCTGAGAAGCTGCTTGACAACTGAAAGGATGAGGCTCCATCGTTCCAAGACCCAAAAGCTTTTTTCGAAAATACCCATCCGGGGCGCACATACTATTCGCGCTTGTTGTGGCTTAGTGCAAGCGAAAAAATTCACTGCAGGTTGCAGTTTTAGACTACGCCACATTTTCACACTCTAAGATACCAAGGTGTCCACCAGAAATGGTGAAACCAAGGATTTTCTTTGAAAAAGTCTCAGAGGAGTTTCTTGGGGATCGATCAAGTGTTCAGAGATGGATTCAAACATGTTCAAGAATTCCAGTTCTAAATTCCAGGGATTTTATATAAAACCTCCTGCTCCCATCAGTTTCCCATCAGTTTCCCATCAGTTTCCCATCAGTTTCCCATCAGTTTCCCATCAGTTTCCCATCAGTTTCCCTACTTTGAGTAGCAATTCTCGCCCCAAGGTGCCCCCAAATCCCCCCAGACTTCAGAGCGCTCAGGCCACAGCTGCCAGCCCACTCCGGGTCCGAAGACTTTGCCTCAGACCTGGCAGACCACGCCTCTGACCTGCAGCGATGGGAGGATTCACTGGCGAACAAATCGGTGATTATTTGAGAATCATCCAGATCCAATAGATGGTATTTGGTGGCTGAATTCTATAGTATTTCTATATAGTTCTATGATGTGTGGTAGATATAACATGATACCCATGACGGATCCATGGTGCTGCTATATATGGTAACATTTACCAAATGTGATGAGTGATAACCAATCTTTGGTTGATGTGTCGATGTTCATTTTCCCAATCATTTCTTTCCCCATGACGGATCCATGGTGCTGCTATATATGGTGCTCCATGGATCCCATCAATATACCCCCTTTATGTTAGCATATATACCTTATATACCAGCACCATGGATCCGTCATGGGTTATATGAAAATCATCCAGATCCAATAGATCTTCCCGGTCAATAAAAACCAAGGTCCTACCTGGTTGGTGGTTGACCTACCCCTCTGAAAAATATTAGTCAGTTGGGGTTTTACCAGTAGTACCGCACAAGGCGGTGGCGGAAGTTTCAAAAATAGGAAACCGAAAAAGGAGATCGGTTGGTTGTTGTGACTCACGGGTGACAGAGCGAATCCACTGATGGATCGAAAGGTGATTGATCTCTCTGGTTCTTTTTCTCTGACTACCTGGTTACCCTCTGGTTATTTAACATAGCCATGGTATAGATGGCCCATTTATAGATAGATGGTTTACCTATTAAAAATGGTGATTTCCATGGCTATGTTAAATAACCAGATGGTATATGAAAATTATATGATTATATAATGATTATCTGGTTGGTGGTTGACCTACCCCTCTGAAAAATCATGGACTTCGTCAGTTGGGATGATGAAATTCCCAATATATGGAAAGTCATAAAATTCATGTTCCAAACCACCAACCAGATATGATTATATAATGATTATATATATATATATTAGATGATTAATTGTTACTATCAACATATATGGAGGTTTCCTCAAATGGGGAATCCCCCAAAACCAATAGGTGTCAATGCTTTTAAAATGCTAAAATAGACGAATGACTTGGATGATTTAGTGGTACCCCCATTTTTATTAAACCTCCATATGATTCTATGATTAATTGCTATAAAAATCAATATACGTGGGTTTTCACGGGAAAAGTCTTCAGGAAAGCCATGTGTTTAACTACCAGCAATACTGTTAGAAAAATGTCCGTTACGTAGATGATCCCTGAAACCAATCCCCGTTGAATTTTCTAATGGTGATTTACTTTGAGTATTGGTGGTTACTCAGATATTTTCATGGGGATATCATGGGGTAATATCATGGGATGATATGGGATGATGATGTTGATAGTTATTGTTTTTTGATGAATATGAATAGAATTACCCTCCGTCATCAAACATTGCTGAACAATGAATAGAATTTCATTTGGGGACCTTTATTTTCTTCCTATGAACACTCCCATGTATAGATGTTTTTTCCTGGGAAATCCCTCTTACATGCTGTGTATTTTGCAGCCATCCATGCGCACCTTTGCACTCACCAGTCCATCTGTGGTTCTCGGTCAAAACGTGTTATTTCCGAAAATGGATGGAATTACAGTGAAATGCAACGGGGTACTGCTGAAAAATATAATAGAACACAGTGTAATAAGAAAATAGGTTTAGTACCATTCAACCCGACCAAAATCGAGAAACTCTGTGTGGTTCCAATTATGATCCAGAACTCCCAATCGACTCTGACGTGATTCCAGGGACATGGGTAGTTATGGTAGCTATAATTTATAAACTATATCTGCCGCCCATCAGTGGAACTCTATCTCCAGCTGTCGTTTTCTTCAGTGGCAAGTTCATGTATCCAATCTAGCTACAAAAAATGTGTATTAGTAAGGCCAATGAAAGGGGGCATCCCGTTTGAATAGGGCTCATGTGGTACTGCTCGAACCAGGCAATGGACAATCGCATTAAATTGCAATTTTCCGTAAATCATCAATATGGAGAATAAATCCGCCTAATCTCAGATTGCATAATTTTTTTGGAGGAGAAATCGGGTGGCAAAACATCAAACCTCTGGCAAAAAAGGACCCAACATGCACAGTTGGGTAATATATATATATATATATTATATATAATTATATATATATAAACAACCCAAGAATCAACAAAAACCAACAAGAGATATCCAAAAATCCTCCAAAACGTTCTACTCAGCTCCAAATCTTTCGGACTCACGACCTCATTGGCATCTCTAGAGCCTCCCGCGGCCTGTCGAGATCCCTTGGGGATGATAAACCCCAGCTGGTCATGAATTTTGAGTATCAAACCATCTGGGTAAATCATCAATCTGGGTGAATTTTGATCAGCATCTAACGGTTAGCTGGTGAAAAATTGAAAAACACGAATTTATTTCACTCACTCTGAATTGTTGGGCCTCACACGGTCACGACGTATGGTCGTGATGAAATTTACCCAGAACCATCCATTTGGGAAAAATGTCGGGCCCCTTAACTTTGACCACATTTTCCAGCCGCCGGAGTTTCATCAGTTCAATAGTAAATAAAGCCATGCGACACCACCAATTGATCGGCGGAACTCCGGTTTTCTGAGTGCTGAAGTTACTGAATTATTTCCAAGAACTATGTAAATATACACATATCCACTTGATATGATATTATATATATATATTATATATATATATTATTATGTTTATATTGCAAGATAAAGTTATCCACTTTGAATGCGTAACATGTCATCAACCATTTCAGCCAACTTAGGGGTGCCGTGATCCCCAACTGCCGGAATCTTGCAGCTGTTGCCGATCCCTTTCTCAGTGGAACTCGTGTTTTTTGAGTCGTGAAATGGTCATCTAAATGCCCCAATGGTCATCTAAAACTCCAATGGTCATCATAAAAATGGTAGAATGACGGAAAGCCCATTGGAGTTTTTGGTTATCATGATGTGAAATGGAGGTTTTCCAGAATTTTTTCGTTAAAGGAACCATATGTAGACATAGGTCACATCTGGAAAAACATCTTGGCTGCAACGACCGGGTCCCATTATGGCCATCGGCCTCGTATCTGGAGGACGCTCCGGTGGCGCCGGACCTCGTCCAATTGCTTGGTCTCAAAATGGCTGTGTTGCTGTTACCATCTGGTTATTTAACATAGCCATGGAACATCACCATTTTTAATAGGTTTATCCAGGAATTGGGGGGTTTTATAGACTTTCTGGTTGGTGGTATACCTACCCCTCTGAAAAATATGAAAGTCAGTTGGGGTTACTATGCCCAATATATGGTTTAAAAAAAAAAAAAAACACAAACCACCAACCAGTTTTATAGCAACTTTCATGGGTAAAATGATGTAAAATGATGTAAAATGATAAACAAAAATAATTTTTGGGGGATCTATTCTGCATCAAACAGAAAGTGTCATCTTCATTAATTGTATATTTGACCTAGCATTGGTAGAGCCAATCTTGGAATCTTGAATACCCTGCAAAAAAAATCAGTGTGTTGAAAAATGTGTTGACAGTAGCTGGTTGCTAAGTATATCATATGGCTATGGGTCAAAACCCTGGTACCTAGTGAACCTTCAAATAGCTAGTAAGTAGATCTCCATCCCACTCAAATTGATAGCAATAGGTTTTGACCCACCCCCATATCCCAATTCATGACAACATATAAGTTATCTACGCTCCCCGCCTGCCAAGGTTTGCCCTGACTGGTCTGCCAAAATTTGCAGTTTGCCAATGCAACTGGTGTGACTTGAAAACCGTGTACCCTCTGGTAAACTAACATATAGCTATTGAAAATGGCCATTTATAGTTGATTTTCCCACAAAAAATGGTGATTTTCCATTGCTATGTTAGTTTACCAGAGGGTAACACAAAATTGTAGCTCACTTCTGCAGACATCTTAGTGTTTTACTAGCAATCTCGTGTTTGACTTCCCACCTGTTCTGGCACTTGCCTGTCTTAAACAGCGGATCTATTGGTGGACACCACATTGATCTGGTTGAATTGGCTACAAAGGGAGTATCTCAAGGTATCTCCAGTTTACGGTCCGAGTGAGATTCTATACGCTATTAGACGCTTTATACGGTATTAGTAGCATTTTATACGCTGTTAGCTATTAGTAGACACGCTTGTCCGTTAATCATAGAGGGGGTGGTTTGGTATACCATTGATTGCCATTTACCTTTTGATTGGGACATATGGGAGATCCCTCTATTTGTCAATGGTGAAAGGACATCCGTGCTATCTTCATGGTAATTTTCAGACACACCCAATACTTATCATTATCATTATGTATATGTATATATATACATAGCATTGTAGAAATGCCGTTACATCCCAATTTTTGCATGGTAAATTACATCCTATGAAATCATTTTAAATCCCATTATTAAATTTCATGCTAGAAAGCCCACAAAAAACAATTGACAAACCCCAATTAGATAATTAGAATATATTAGAATACTGTTTATATGTATATATATACAATATATATATATACAATATATAAACCAAAACTATCAAATACAGTTATATCATTTTGTTTATATCTAAAATCTATCAACTATACTTATATGTTTGTTTTTATATATCAAAACTATCAAGTACAGTTAGATTATGCCATTAAAAACCATTAAAAAAACATAAATACAGTTACAATGTGGGGCCCCCCAGTTATAAGATGGTTTATATAAACCCCATTAACTATAGTTATAGGTACCATAAACCATAGTTATTGGAGTTATGTTCACCAACTTAGCTATCGTTCGGGGCCCCACTTTGTATATATGTTTTATATACCATCAAAAAACCATTAAAAACAATTAAGAACCATTAAAAACCATTAAAAACCATTAAAAACAAATAAAAAAACCTTTAAAAAAAACGCATCGCAATAGCGGCAGCGGCGCCAGCACCGAGGCACGTTGCAGCATCGCAGTCTGCTGTACAGGCTGTACCATCTCAGGTGCACCCTGGCAATGTCAATGATGGTTGTGCGAATTCACGTGTGCGTTGTGTAATGATGTGTATACATATATATATATATGTACATATCTATATCTGTATATATCTGTATATATCTGTAAATATCTGTATATATCTGTATATATCTGTATATATCTGTATATATCTGTATATATCTGTATATATCTGTATATATCTGTATATATCTATAACTGTGTATATGTAAATATGTATATATATATACACATATATACATATATATATACATATATATATGTATGTGTGTATGTATATATATATATGTATGTGTGTGTATGTGTATATGTGGTATATATAGTATAGATATCAATTACTATAAATATCTATAAATATAGTCAATGTTAACTATGTACTTTATACATATTATTTTACATACTGAAACTTTGAAGAATGACATCTCATCAATGAAACAATAGTTCATTGCTTGTCTTGTAGGCAATCATTACCCCACATCGTCACCATTTCCTGGCTTTCACGACAAACACCCGGCGGGAACACCCCTGTGTCAGGTGTCAACCTCAATGACTCAGCGAAAGAGAACCTCTTCTGTAAGAGATCAAATGCTGTGAAACTATGAGTAATTATGAGTATACAATGTGGGGCCCCCCAGTTATAAGATGGTTTATAAACCCCATGAATACTATAGTTATAGGTACCATAAACCATAGTGATTTTGTAGATCCCAAGACCTCCGTCTATTTCTGCACTGCCAGTCTATGACTATCACTTTGCAAATTCGAGACATTCAAAGGTGACTTACACAAAAAAACATGGCCATGGCTGCCATGGCCTACACCCTCCGGTAACTTAGCCTCTGGTAGACTAACATAGCTATGGAAAATTTACCATGCTATTAATGGGTAAATCAACTATTTTTATGGGCCATTTCCAATAGCTACGTTAGTCATTACCAGAGGGTACTTCAAATGATGGGAACCAAGATGCCTCATTTTGGGGGGATTAAACCACACACCCGACAAGCATGTTGAAATGGTAAATCATTTGCAAGTGGACATTGTCATCCATTTTCCCAGATATGTTACCCTCTGGTAATGACTAACGTAGCTATTGGAAATGGCCATAGAAATAGTTGATTTACCCATTAAAAATGGTGATTTTCCATAGCTATGTTAGTTTACCAGAGGGTACGATTCTGATGTTCACACCGAGCTCCAAACACAGCTGCTTCAGAAGAATGTGCCTCAGTTGCTTTGAAAAGATAATGACAGTTGTCCCAAATCAGAAGTAGGTACCTGGGCCTGGACCCCCCCGGTTTGTACCCATAAAAATTATACAAATGGGCCAAAGATGGCCGAAATACCAAAATCATGGGATAACCAGGGTTCCCAGGGTTCCAGGCTTCATGGGAAGCCTAACTTGGAGGGTCTGAGTTCCCATGAAGATGGGGATCGAACATCACTGATCCTCGAAGTAGCCTCTGGTCACCCGACATGGCTGGAGTTTTCCATGATCTACCATCTATGGGATCAATGACCTATCAGCCTAAGGATTATTCATGATATTAATGAGTCATAGGTGATGAATATGATATAATTAATGATGATTCTACACATATTTGATCTACTACTATAATGGATATTCACTGTGAATCATGAATTCATCTCCCAAATTGTACTCTAAATGGAGATGAGCATATCCATGGTACACCAGTTGCCGCCATCCAAAACCTTGACCAGAAGCCCTGGTGGAATGTGTCCCAAAAAAAAAACGACATTTTGATGCTTGGGAAATGGGATCATACCCACAAACATGAAGATTTCACAAAGAAAATCGATATTTTGAACTATTGAACCATGTGTGTCTTAAGCAACTGTCGAGTAGGATTTTCCAACCACCATTACAAGATTAGAAAACAAAATATCATTGATATATAATTTTATTCTTAAAATGAATGCATATGTTGGGATTCTAACAAATATATATATATACATATATATTCTTTTTTGGCAATCCAACATTTTAAACCATGAATTCCATCCTTTTGGAAGGATCCAAACCCAATCCCCTGACTCCCAGCGGCATCTGGATCAGCTTCCTCCGCCAGCGATTGCCTGGGAAGAGCTGAGCAACAGCTGTAAATTGATGGTTGGAAAACATTCCGGCGGGTGGGAAACCGCGCTAGCGGTTAAGCACTTTTTGAAAAGAAACTCTTCTGGCGCTGTGGCGCCGCACGCATTTTATGATGAACATTACAATGGGGAAAATTGAATGACTTTGAAGGAATGTCGATGTATTTACAGGGTTTTGTGGTTGTGGCGGGGTGGAAGCCTTTTCCTTGTTTTTCGCTGGCGTGTCACTTCTCCAAGCGTTTGCTCAGAGCGCCGCCTGTGAGACTGAGGAAGTCAGTGGAATTTCCATGGTGCCATCGCCATTGCCAAACCCTTATTGCTTGAAGCAATTGAAGGTTCACAGCACCATCTTTACGTGTGCTCCAAGAGGATGATACTGCACCTTTGGAAATTTTCCACATTCCATCGATGCCACCGGTGTGCACTAGCAAGTTTCCCCATTTCTTTTTCTTGGTGATGCAGAAGATGCCCTTACTATGATTGCAAGCTTCATGAAGCAGATTGTGTTCAGAGG
>Ga0126342_10000336_pt1:0-30000 | contig 47166 bp, 42 predicted proteins | sample Cyp1metagenome_FD_92528 | JGI IMG/M metagenome (GOLD analysis project Ga0126342, IMG submission 92528) | Coral microbial communities from Lord Howe Island, Old Settlement Bay, Australia - Cyphastrea 1 metagenome | ecosystem: Host-associated > Invertebrates > Cnidaria > Coral ...
AGAGATAGATAGAGATAGATAGAGATAGATAGAGATAGATAGAGATAGATAGAGATAGATAGAGATAGATAGAGATAGAGATAGATAGAGATAGATAGAGATAGATAGAGATAGATAGAGATAAATAGAGATAGATAGAGATAGATAGAGATAGATAGAGATAGAGATAGATAGATAGAGATAGATAGAGATAGATAGAGATAGATAGAGATAGATAGAGATAGATAGAGATAGATAGAGATAGGATAGGATAGGACAGGACAGGATAGGATAGGATGGATAGATAGATAGATAGGTAGATAGATAGATAGATAGATAGATAGGCAGGATAGATAGGCAGGATAGATAGGCAGGACAGATAGGATAGATAGGACAGATAGGAGAGATAGGAGGGATAGGAGAGATAGGAGAGATAGGAGGGATAGGATAGGAGAGGTAGGATAGGAGAGATAGGATAGGAGAGATAGGATAGGATGGAAAGGATAGGATAGAATAGGAAAGGTAAGTTTGACAAGTAAGATTGACAAGTAAGATTGACAAGTAAGATTGACAAGTAAGATAGACAAATAAGATAGACAAGTAAGATAGATAAGTAATATAGATAAGTAAGATAGATAAGTGAGATAGATAAGTAAAATAGATAAGTAAGATAGGTAGATAGACCTAGAGATACATACATACGTATATATATATATTTAATCATATCTTACGATATCGTGCTGATCTTGTTGAAACTGTTTTTTGCCCACATTTTGATGATTTGTTGGCTTAGATTCTTCAACTTTGCACCGGAGAGTTTGCATTGGCATTCATTTTTGTGGCCTCTCCCAGGATCAATCGATGACTGGCTGGTCCAACATTCCTCCATAAGAAAACCAATCCCCAGCGCTGCCGCTTGAATCCATATGTTGCAGCCAGTTTTGCTGCCAGTTAAATTGCTTCAATCCCCCCAAAATCGGCATTTTTTTGCCCCAAAAATGTGGTCGGCAAAGATTCCCTGTCTGGGATAGTTAACCCACCATCTTTAGCAGTTGAATCTCCCCAGGTTTGTTGCTTACCCTCTGGTAAATTAACATAGCTATGGAAAATCACCATGTTTAATGGGAAAATCAACTATAAATGGCTATTTTCAATAGCATGTTAAATTACCAGAGGGTAACTCACAAAAATTGTTTGTTGAATCGGCATCGAGGCCTGAAGTTTTCTCAGTTTCTCCAGTGCTTCAAGCTTCGCCTTTCGCGGGATTCCCGTTTGTGGAAAAGGGGTCGGACCGAGTGATAATTGTGTTTATTTAATCATGATGAATATCAATTAGTATGATTATTTGATAACTATCGTATAGTAGTATTGGTATGTATGAATATAGTATAGTAATTATGATAACCCCCATATAACAGGTAAAATATTGTAAAATGATGATAACCCCATTAAACATGATGATCCCCATTTGAGTACGTATAGGTATAGGTAATAAAGGTAGTATAACCCCATCAGCCACCGCTCAATGGGGACAATTGGGATCTCCTGAGCCGAGGGACCGAATGTAAATCATCAATGGGCCATTTGCCATAGAAAATATAGCTATGTTAGCATACTGGGTAAAGGATTTTCAGGACTTGAAGTGTTTGGAAAAAATTGGGAGAAACTCACACTTAACTTAAGTCAGATCCAAGAGGTTGTTCTCCATATTTGCAGTATTGTATTGGAGCGTCCAAGGAGGAATTGGTGAAAAGCCTGAGGTTCTTCAAGCCGCTGTACCACCCAAAACTTTGATTAATGCCAAAAACTGGCCAAACACTTGCAGTCCTGACACATGACAAATCTGCTACTATTAGATTCCAAACACACCAATTTTCATGCACTGGCCACGGCACTCCAGAACCAATAAAAGAAATGCAGATAACATAAGTCCAATAGTAAGAAACCAAAATTTTGAGGGATCCAGAACTCATGTCAACCCAGCCAAAAGTACCAGTGCTTCCCCTCGCGCAATGGAACCTGCTCAATCTCAGGGGTGGACTTGGCTTTCGTCTCTTTTGGAGTGCCGGTCTTCCCTTCCACCTTCTTGGGACTGCGGCTCCTGGCCAGCAACATCACCATCTACACCTCCCCAGGTTGTGGACATTTATCTGTCCTATCCATTCAAACCTCAAGAATAGTCCCAATTCTCACAGATCAAACTCCCATTCTTGCTTCAAACGCAAAGAGAAAGTCTGATTCAGAATCCTCAAATCTTACAGAGTATATTGATCTCCTTAAAATCATTGCAAAATCCAGAGTTCTGGTCAAAAATCCTATGCCAAAATCCAAAAAAACCATGCCGAAATGCCATCAGAATCACGTCCTGGAGCTGCTCCGCACCTCCTCCAGGCTGCTGCTGGAGCCTCATTTTTTACCAGCCACTACCAGTCAGCCAGTGGCAGCCAATGATCGTATTATGATGGGATATGGTAATAGTAATATGGTAATAGTAATGGTGATTTTTTGTAATATACCTATTCTCATAGTATTATGGTACTAGTAACAGTGATATTATGGTATTAGTAATGTGAGATGGGTATTATTATAGTATTAATATGGGTAGTAGTACTATGGTGATAATATCTAATATGTACATATATATATATATATATATATATCGTAATAGTAATTATTGGGAATGATTGGGAATCCTAGTAATGATAATATGGATGCAAAAAGCAGAACCATCCCCGAATGGTAGGTGTGTTATTGGATTTCTCACATTAATCTCAGTAATTTGAACCACGTCTACGAAATTTTCTGATTTTGAGGTAATTAGAAGGTAGCAATTTTAATGCACAATTATTTGCCACTATTATCCACTATTTATCTTCAGTATTTTTCCACTTTGGACTTTGTTCGACTTTTTCACAGTGGATGTTTCTTGGGAGACTGTCTAGTAGGATATTAATGGAGTGTTTGGGATTTGAGATTTGAGATGTCTTCTCAACAAGCAGTTGGAAATATTTGGAAATCTACATCATTATCATCATTTAAAAAATAGGGAAAAATGTCATGTGGATGTGTGGCATGATTGAACACACAAAGGATGTAATGGGATATCTGAAGAAATTTGGATGGCAAGTCGACCAGCTCATCAGATTCACGCCGCAGCTTTTCAGCAGCTCATAGGGGCGCAAGGCTGCTACCACCCAAGTGCTTCAACTGCTCAGTCACGACCAATCTAGCCTAAGGGGGTACGCAGCTATGGTACTGTGTTTGAAGCTGATAGCACGCAGATGAATTGGCTCAATCAGGCACATCAGTATTCATCAGTCTTTCGGGAATATTCATGAATATTCCTCATCTTGATTTTGTTGCTCAACAGCGCTTTTGATTCAAATCACCAACATCCACCAACGTCCGCAGCGCCTGGTCGGGGAAGTTGGGCAGCTTGGCCTTGTCACAGCAGGCGGCGGCGTCCATCACGCGGCCCAGGGCCTGGTATGCCGCCGGTTGACCTCGACCGCGATCCCACGGACCGAGGGGAGAAGGGATGACACACAATGGAAACAGTCCGAAAATCTCTGAAGCAGGACACACTACCGTAGATCTATGTGTATATATATATGTGTGTGTGTGTGTGATATATATATATATATTATATGTGATATCTATATATATATATTATTATTATTATTTTTTTTGTTTTTTTATTATTATTTATTTTTATTTATTTATTTATTTATTTATGATATATATATATATATATATATATATATGTGTGTGTGATATATACATATATATATATATGATATATATAATATTATATATATCACATATATATATATATGATAAATATATATATATATATATGGTGTATATATATATATTATATATATATATATATATATATATATGTGTCTGTATATGTGTGTAAATGCTTTATGTTGTATAACATATGTATAGCAATGTAGGATCATATAGGTAAACAGGCACACTCGCATCTATGATGCTGCAACTGCATTGAGCCCAAAATGCAGTAGGCCCTGCTGAAGTCAGCGGCGATGTATTGCCGGAGCCCTATCGCAAGGCCTTGGGGAGAAAACTGGCTTCCAAGCGGAGACCCTGTATTAAACAAAGCTGTTCAACAACCATGAGCTTATGAACCCATGGCAAATCGATAGCAATGATAAAATCACATAGAATCAATATGACAAGAACCTCGTTTAGAGAGTTTAAAGCCTTCCAATGCGCCCAAAATTTTGTCAGCCCAGCTGCCTTCAATGTATGCCAGCGGGATGTGTGCAGCAACATCTGGCCACGCTGGAAATGAATGTCTGTAGTCAACCACCGAAGCTTTGAGCAACTTTGTCTCCTGGAGCTGTGTCTACACGGTCTACACGGCTTGGATTTACCCTTCAGAGGCTTCCAGACCACTTGGCCACTTGGCCCAGTGCAAGATATGTAGGGTTTCTGTAGCCTCAACCCCCAAAAGAAATTTCTGTCGATAGGAGCCTGGTGATCTCCCCATTTCATGGCCAATCTTAGATACCGTGTGTTTATTTAGCTTCTGAGTGTGTAATTATACGCATTTATTGAGATATACATATATGTATATATATGTGTGTGTGTGTTTACAGTATCATTGTTTATCTTTCTCACTCTCTCTCTCTCTCTCTCTCTCTCCCTATCGCTATGTATATATTATATATTATATAAGGGTGCAGATTTTGATTGGTACTTTTTGTTAAAGGATTTTTTTTCGGTCTAGTCTAGGGCACGTGTCCTTGCTATAAAAGCCACAACAGCCACAAAAGCCACAAAAACGGTTGCAAACTTTATATATAAGTCATAAACTAAGCTAAAAGCCGCCAAAGCCAAGAAATCAGAAGCCACACAAAAGTCAGAAAAGCCAAGAAGCCAGACTGAAAAGGAAAAAACCCTTGAAAATATCAATAATTATAATTAATACCCCTCCTATATATTATAAGTACAGTACACAAGTGGATCAAAATATGAAAGCTGACCGCAGCGCTCCTTGCCCGGTACGATCTGAAGAATAACGCCTGGAGGAAGATGTTCCACCTGCGTCAAGGCTGTTTTTTTCCGTTAAATCAATACAAATTAACATGGCAATAAATCACATTAGAGACACATGTCACATATATATATACATATACATATCTATACTATGACTATAACTATCTATAACTATATATAAAATCATGTTATAGCATGTTATAGCTATAGAGTGTTGTAGCATATATATATATGTGTGTGTATGTATATATGTATAATTTTATACAAATAGATGTCGATTTAATTATGATGTTCAGACCTAGGCCGCATTGTCGCAGCCTCCGCCTCCGGCAACTCGGCCCCGCTTCGAGCGTCGCCGTAGGCCGCGCCCGAGACGAGGCGCGCCACGGTGCGCGCCACGCTGAGCTCGCAGAGGTCGTCCAAGAGCTCCGTGGCGTTCCTGGCGCGCACGGATGAAACATGGAGACTTCAGGGGGAAAACCGGGGGAAAACTTGGGAAAACTCGATGAAAATCATTGACCCATGTTGATTGTATATGGTTTTACAGTTTTACATGGTTTTTTACATTGTTTTTTACATTGTTTTTTACATGGTTTTACCGCAAAGATGGTGGTTTAAACATTGGCATTTGTTTGAAAATTGTCTTTGCCAGTAAGACTTTGGGGATTTAACCGACTAGAAGCATATCACAGAGATTTAAAACAGGATGTTGCTTCAATCATTGGAAGCAACCGGTAGAAAAAAAAAAACGGGAAAATGGCATGAATGATCATGAACTATCATGAATGATCATGAATGATCATCAATTATCATGAGTAATTCATGATTTTTTTTAATGAATTATCATGAACCACCATGATCATGATGGCATGATGGCATATCTCCACTTCCGAGGCTCGAAAGAGATGCGCGCGGCGACCAATCCTGGCGTATGTTAAACATCCCATGGTATGGTCCCTGAAATGTGGTTTCATCCCCTACTTAACCATGGTTTATGGATTTTTAATCATTGGGGGGAAGGTATTTTCATGTATTTTCTATACCTCTCCTATGTGGTAAGCCAAAATGGGGGGAAAAAAATCGGTATACCCCATTTTTGTCACAGATAGGTGGTATGAAATGAATTAGAATCAGAATGGTACAAACATGCACAAACTATCTCCAAAAGGTTGGTTTACTATTGGATTCGCCACATTGCATGTTTCAAAACAAGGGATCTCCCATTGCCAGGACGATAGGATTGCGAGAGCATGACTTGGGGCTTTGAATGGCTTTGACCCACCTGTAACCTGTAACTAGGAGGTTCATCGAAGGGTGATGAATGGTGAACTGGAGGGAATTAGCCATGTGGTGGCCACTAGATCCGACATGTTCCTCTTGACCATCTGAATCTGGATCCATCTCGCCTCTTCTCACTTGAATAGGGGGAAAGGATGGAAAAAGCGGAGTGACCAGTCTCAACTGTCATGCCCTGCAACGCTATGAGGACCAATGCTCACACTTGACTTTACTTCCTGCGATCGCTTGGTTGATGGGAGCTACATGGGCTTACATGGAGTTACCATATCTCATATATATATATATATCATATATTGATATAATATATACATATATTGATATAATATATATATATATAGTTAAGGTTTATTTATTGGATTTTGACAGCAGCAGAATGCCAACAGTTGGGATTAAAATCTCATCAATCCATCCCACGATCTTCTCCACGTTCTCCTGTGCATTCACCAACGTGTACACTGCTTGCTGCTGCGCCAGCGACTCCCCAAGATTGCGCGACAAGACCGCGGGGGTGCCAATCCCAAAGGCTCGACCTTTTTGGGCGAAGCATGGCGAAGCAACTCCCCTTCTTAGGGAATCCGACTATCTAACATGGAATCATGAGTGGATCTTAGCTACCTCCCAAGAAATCGTTAAGTTTTGGCAAAAGATTAAATTACTATCTGACCAAGGTTGACCAACCTCCATGAAAAGGGCTTTGAAGGATGAATAACCATTTGGATCCAGTCCAGCAATGCAAGTTCAGCAGTGTGGTGTGGCATGAGATTTTACAAAGGCACGAGATGGAGGATGAGTGTTTCCCTGAAAAACCAGCCTGGAAGTTGACCGTCGAAACAGATTAGAAAAGTGCGCCGGCGGCGAAAGCATCTAAAAGTAATGGATTAGAATTAAGCTGCCCTCCTCTCATGTCAGTGGCACAAAATCTTGCTAATGGAAATTGGGATCTGCAGCTCTCAAATCGCTGGGCTGATCATTTGTCTCACGGCGATTTGATCCCTATTCACTTAAAGGATCTTAAAGGTGTTTCGTTGAACAGTGCCGGTGGCCCTTCAGGGCTTTTTCTATTTGAAACATAGTTTGGTTGGAATCTCATATTATCCATGTATATATGGTATATAATATATACATATATATACCATTTATACCATCTGTACCATACCTATACATCATATATATATATATATCATCCATGTATATGGCATATAATGAGCCACTTGACTTCCAAAGTCTCAAGATTGTGCAATGCATCTGCCACGCCAAACGACAAACAAAATTTAGAGACCCCAAACCTCGGTATAAAAAGCTCGCATCGGCGCCAATGCCGAAGCCACCGGGAGGGAGAGATCATTATGTCCTATTAATTCCTATTATATCTCTATTATATGTCTATTATATGTCTATTATACATATATATATCTATTATATATATATATCGATTATATCTCTATTATATATCTATTATGACATCATTGCGACATCATGACATCATTTTGACCTCCTGATCATCCTGATCCGTCAAATTTAACAGCTGTTTACCTCATCCAAGCAGCAACCTTTGGCCCAGGTGTACGCCGCACGCGTCTCGGGGATAGACGCCTCCAAATCCAAGGGCTGGGTCACTGGGAGACTGATCCCATCTATCCTGCCTTGTGAGCTCAGCTATAGCAGCTATAGATGGCTATAGTAGCTATAGGCTCTGGAAGTATCTGGAAGTTGAAAAATCCAAATCGCCAAAATCCATGAAATCTCCCCAGAAAGCACCATCCTGGTGGGGGTCAGGTGGGTCAGGTGGGTCAGGTGGGTCAGGGCACCTTGGCTCGGAGGATGGCGACGCACATGGCCCCCAAGGCACCCCCCATGCTGTGACCGCAGAAGACCAACTGGTAGGTCTCGGCCATCGGGCAGAATGGGCCCACATGGGCCCACATGGGGTCGGAGTGAAATGTTCAAAACCTGGTGGGTTCAAAAATGATCGAAGAATACCAAGATTTACAAAGTGAAGGTGTTAAAAACTGGCCTGAAATGGTATTAAAATATATCAAAATGGTGTGCAAGTCCATATTTGGCTCAAGTCGGCAAAGATCTGGCTGATCCACCGATCCACGGGCCATGTGACCGGGTGTGCCGCCAGCTCCTCACGCAAGATGCCTTCTATTTCCTGACCGGGTAGGAATTTGTAACCTATTTGGGCTGGAAGACCCGGCACCGCCAGCATGGGTTTGTAAATGGTGTCTACCATTGTCCACCCCACGATGGCTGTTCGGGTGTACACCCTAGGCTACCACATTTTCAGACAAGCCCGGCCTTCAGCAGCTTCTGGGCTGTCTTCGCAAAGCCCTCGTGGGCGGTGCCTGTGAACTGGCAGAGAAGAGCCTTGAAATCCAACATGAAGTCACCAGGCCCTAAGAAGTCTTTTGTAAGAGGATTTGCCAACAGAAAGTTGGGATTTCACCGAAACATGCTGGGGTTTTCCCCAACATTGCCAGGAATCCAGGCCCCTTTTTCGGGTGCCCAGGGATCAAGCAACCATTCCGGGTTTGGAGTCGACTTCCCTGTCATTCTATCAGAGCCCTCAATGAGATTGACCACCCTGTAGCCCAAAGTCTTTTCCGCAGCCAAAAGCGCTGAAAGGAGGAAGTCCTGAGGCAAGGGGCCACAAACCACCAGGAGCATTAATTCATATTAATTCCCATAGCATCATGCCATCTTGATGGTGAGTCGGGTTTCTATCTGGGGCCCCTTTAGTTCCCGGTCACCATGGGAAAAGGACCTGTCGTGATGCAGTTGTGTCCTGGCCTGTCCTCCTCCAGGGGCAACAGGGCAACAAATCGACAAATCCAACTCTCCCTGTCCTTCAAGTCTTCCTCCTTTCATTCCGCTGTGCTCGATCTATCTTAACACATTTGACCATCGGCTTCTTACACCAAACGACTGGCGTTCTGCACGTCCAGAAGGGTTGCGGGGTCGAAGTGGAACTCTGCATACCGTCGAACAGCACAATCCAAGTAGTACAATATCCAATCATAGCCTGAGCCAAGGGTCGTCCGGGTGGTCTTGAGGTGCGTTCTTGACCGCAAACGAAAGCTCTTTGGGCTGAACAGGGTTGAACTGTTACATTGTTACATACTCCTTCCTTTTGGGACAGAACATGTTCGACCACATGCAATTGATTGATATATCGCGTGCTTTATTCTACGGAGATTTGTGAGTTTCCAAAAACAGGGTACCTTAAATTCAATCCGAATCATCATACACCACCATATCCCCCATTCACTGACGATTTTGGCGTCATGCTTGTCAGATTCACCCACCTGGACCTATCATATCATTCTTGGAATTCTATACGTATATACATGTGTGCGCGTAATTACATGTGTATATATATATATATACCATTTCTTTGAAAAATCACCGGTATTATATGGTATTATCCCATATTTCATGTACAATAGGGCCATGTAGGGCCTATAGCCATAGCATGCCATAGCCCCGGCTTTGGCCGTGAAGTGGTCACCGGCACCAGGATCCACCAGGTGGCTCAGAAATTCCCTGGCCCATCGTGCAGCTGTCTCCGCGATCCTCTCTGCTTCCTCTGGGTGCGCGTCCAACCAGCGCAGCCGTTGGCTCAGGTCGGCCAAGTCCATGCGCAGCGGCAGGTAGTGTTCCCAAGGGCGCCTGGGGACAGCAATGGCTACACCCGGGACACCCGGGAACACCTTCAATAAATTCTCTAGAATTAATTCGAATTAATACTCATATCTATAATAATATATATATATATAATCAATTCTAGCCCCAGATCCTGGTGTTTTCCTCAATTCTATAGTTCTCTGATGTCCACTTGGTATCGTGACCCTGGCTACTTGGTATTTGGAGGGCCAAGGTACAGCAACAAACGAGCTGAATTTTCACCAGGGAATCTGGGGTCCTGGAAAATGATGGGATCATGTGAATCCGTGTGAAAAGTCAAGAGGCACTTTGAGTAATAGCGATATATAATGATATATAGAGATCATACATATAAATATATATATACATATATATTATATCTGTGTGTGTGTACGAGTCCAAGTAAGATTTTCCTGCCTCCAACCTCCAACTCATCCGAAAATCACTTAAGCTAAGCCACGTTCAATCGTCCCTTAACAAGTGACCACCAACTCCCCAAATCAAATCTCTGTGGGATGATTCCCGCCAAAAAACTGGTCCCACCGGGTCGCAGTGCCGCCGGAGCTTCAGCTCCGTCCGAAGGATCCGAAGGCACGGGCGGCACGGGTCCCAATAACCAGGAGACCCAGGCACTTTCTTGAACCAGAACCACCTTGCGCATCAGCATCTGCCTTGGAGCGAGGTTGCTCAGAGGTCCCTAGATTTCCTAGATACCTACATTTCGTAGTCAAGATTTGTGGCTGAAGAGCTATATGAAAAAATATTAAAACATGTTAAACCAGGTTGGTTGTAGTTAAGATCACCCGTGTTTTTTGCGTGTAAATCACGATCTATGAAAGGCCTCCAGGGAGGTGAAAGCCTACTGGAAATGGAGATGACCAACAACAAACGTGCAGCTTACACATAGCTTGCAAGCTGTATCCTCCAGCCTCAGGTCCGCTCCATCCGCTTGGGGGCACGATTCCACTTGTAATTTGACATATGACATCATATGACCATAGTTATAGGGGCCCAATATCCCAACTTATTATGGGAGCGTGATTACCATGGTCATATCATGATATCATATGAACTCCAGCCCCAAAGATCCGGTAAATCTTGCCCATGGACCAATAGATGCGATCACCACTTCCAGTGCCATCCACATTGATGGCATAGCTCCACTGGGCCTCCTCCAGTTGATTCACGCGTTGCTCCGTGAGATTGTTCTTCACCTGGGCGAGGTTTTTTTTGGGAAAAAATCAGCACATGGGGACATGTTCAAGTAGCAATGTGGTCAACCCAATAATAAACCATCTCCAATAGAGGTTATGGCACCTTGGGTATGCCCTTAGTATTTAATGGGACGTTGTAAATTTGACGCCCGAATGGTTGGTGAATGGGATGGTTTATAGCATTGGGTTTACTACCTTACATCTGATCCGGTGCTGCTTTAGGCTTCGGCAAACCATGGGAAATTCTGCTAGCACAGAATTTTCACCTAAGGACATCTAATGACCATTATAATTATATATTATTATATATAATTATATATATATATATATATATATCTGTGTGTGTGTGTTTTGACTATCTTTTCATATCTTTTCCATCACACCCTTGCAAACCACTTGCTTAAAAATATATACATATATTCTTAGGAACTCATACGGCCACAAAGCTGTAGACGCTGTAGGATTTTACCATTCCCCCCAACCTTTGGTGAAATCGCGGCTTTGGCTGAAAAAACTCTGCGCCGAGGCACCAGGAAATCCCACACCTCCTCCTCCACAGGATTAGCCATCCCTACAAAGCGTGCGTCCACATTTTCGACGAACTGCGAGGCTAAAACCAGCCGACCCCTGCATCACCATGGACAGTCAGGGTGGGCTGATGATCTTTTTCCATCTTCAGCTGATGGCAAATCCATGTCAATAAATGGTAAGTTTGAATGAAATGGCAGCATCTAAACACCTGAAACTTCTGGTGAATGCCCTACAAATGACATGAAATGGATGCTCAGCTGGTAGATCCAGCACAAACCCGGCACTGGCATGGCATGAATATATGGCACCTGTTTTTTCACCCCACAATCCAGCATCCAGCATATCTAGCTACAGTAGTATCACTTTTTATCTGTCAGTTGTGTCCGAGAAATCGGACCACGCCTCGGTGTGTTCATGAAATTCTTGAAGGACAAAGGCGTTTGGCAGTCGTAGCTTTGTAAACATTGGCTCCAAGGTTCCTGGGATTTGCAGGGCTGGCACCGGAAAGAAATCCAGTTGGAAATCCCATATCAATGGATTGGGGACAAGGGAAAATTTACTGGTTTAAGCCCCATATTTAATGGGAAAATCTATGGTTTCCGGTTAAGATTTTCCCTTAAACCAATCCATTGACTCCATTGACCATAATTTCCCCGAGTGATCTGGATATATCTGGATTGCTCAGTGGGAAAATCAATGGCTGGTGGCCGTTGACAAATTCGTAAAATGCCATCCCATGACGGTCCCCGTGACTACTCATCTCTCCATAGGTGGTTCAATCACCTTGAATCCACAGGTCCAAACGTCTATTCCATCCCCATTGATCCCCCATTGCTGGTGATATGGGTTGAAGTGGTTGAAGTGGTTGGTCCAAAACACTAAAATCATATAGAATATACAATCTATATATATATATGTGTGTGTGGCATATATATATATATATAATTTCAAAAATATATAATATAAAAATATATAAAATAAGGGGTACTATCAAAAAATTGCCAAGAATGCCCGGAGAAAACATGGGGAAACGGTCCATTCTTGGAATGCGCCAAGTTTCAGCTCCACTGGAGACCTGCCGGATCTTGCAGGACATCAAGCAATTGGAGGTGCTTCCGCGCCAAAAGATTCCCTGGCCTTGGCGGCTTGGCGCCCGGTGACACGGCGTCGTTCCGGGCGGAAAAACCTGGTGGTTTTCCAGGGCCCAACTGTGGTTCACCAGGGATGTGTACCTCTCTCTTAGCAGTGCGGCACCTCTCGGACTTTCTTGCCAAGCCTTAGTCACTAACTAGGATTGAAACTCGTATATAAACAGTTCTGCACTGGGGTGTGGTTGAGCAAGATTAGCTAAAACTAAAACATACTACGACTACTACTACTACTGCTACTACTACTGCTACTACTACTACTACTACTAATACTACTACTACCACCACCACCCATGTTCATTAAATTCACTTACTATACTAGTACAACCGTTAGCAACGCAACTCAATCCATAGCATATCCGTAGCATATCATTGTAAACCACCAACTTCAGAGATCCAACCAGCCCGAGCTGCGCTTGGACCGAAGGTCGCTCCCGGCAACGCGCGTGGCCGCCACCGTCTGCTTCCGCGCTTGGCCGGGCGACAGCTGCCACTCCATGGGCAGCAAGACGTAGCCGCCGTAGCCGCTGCCTCGAGGTGCCACCGGGTGCCCCAAGAGTGTTTAAACAACCATATGACCATATGCAATCAAATGTATAACCCATAGGATCCATGGTGCTGGTATATATGCTAACATGACTGGGGTATATTGATGGTAAATGTTACCATATATAGTATACATGGATCCTATGGGTAATCATATGTGTCAATATCTCATAAAATGATGGCGTTTAAAAACAGCAAAGAAAATCGAAGAAACCCGTGATTTTTTGAACGATCCAAGCTGCGTTCCCTGGTTCGGTGCCGGGTGAAAACGGGCACCGTGGCCTGTATACGGTCCTGGGTTTTGCACGGCTTGGTTTGGAGCGGACGTTTTGGGCGATTAGTGTCCCATGAAACCCTAGATGCTTGTAAGATTTGATCAGTTTTGATCTTGTCAAAACAAACATTACATGATATTACATGGTCTTAACGATGTTGAACCGCTTCAAAGGGTCTTCGTTGGGCTGGACAGCAACTTTCAGGGGTGGGGACTCTCCCGGTGACATGTTAAGACTGTTAAGACATGCTTCAAGTTACAAGTGGCATGCTGAAATCCTAGGCCAGGCAACCTGGTTGCCGGGACTGACCAACAGGTCCATGTCGGGCAAGGACTTCAAAGAGCCCAGGATGAAGAGGGATTCGGCCACTGAGTGGATATATGAACAGTCGTTGCCTGGCAGTGCCATTTTGGCAGACTGCTTCTCTAATGGGAAGTCACAGCATGCCTCAAACTCTGACATTCTGAACATGTTTCAATACACAAAAGCCAGTTCCAGTTCTTGTCACTGTTTCTTCGTCCCCAACATTTGCCCCCTAGATAGCTAAGTTGGTTTATAACTCCAATTTCACTATGGTTTATATAGGTGATATTAGGTGATATATCTATAGTTTTCATGGGATTATAAACCAACTTATAACATGGGCATCCCATCGTTCCCCAGGTCTCGTCTTGCACCTTCGAGATCTCTGGGACAGCACTGGTCCAGTCCATGGTGCAGAATCTCGGCGCCGCGGCGCACCGAAAGCAAACATGGCCTGGGAGCGTTGAACCAGGACCCTCTGGAAATGCACGATAACTTGTAAGGTGACACAAGGAATGTAAATCCAATACACGAGGAATATTTTGGAGTTGAAAATCTGGTAATTGTGATATAATGATGTAGATGAATATAGCTGTTCCGGTGTAAATATATGGGGTGCACTTCCGTCTCATGAAATCACCGTCCAAAACATTCCTGGAGCTCCTCATCCCTCGGCACCTGCCCGACTTGGCCTCGGCCGAGGTTTGAAAGTCTTTGAGCTCCTGCCCACTCCACCTGGCGGCTGAAAACCCAGCAGCTCTGGACCTACAGAATCATTAGAATCATCATTTTCACAAATATTCTTACTGTACTTTATCGTTTATAAACTGAAATCATCCAAAGTCTGACAGCAAATGTCATCGTCGTCGTCATTATAACTATACATCATCATCATCATCATCATACTCTAATGTACATATATATATAGTTTTATATATAATGTAATATAAATAAAAATAATATTCATACTCTATGATAAAATCCGGCCCTCTTTTAGATCCTGAAACACCCCAGCAGTGCCTCCGCCGCAGCACCGCGAACTCCCGGTCCAACTCCAAGCGCATCCAGTCCGGTGCTTCGCTCGACAGAAGGCGCCGCAGGACGGGGAAGCAGCACTGAATGAAGGGACCCGGAAGGCGTGCGTTGGGCTCCTGGGATGCCGGGGAAAATGATGAAAATGGTGGTGAAAATCCACAATTCTGTGGAGAAAGCAAAAGATTCAGGAACTCTCAGAAACTTCTGAAATATCTTGAAATATAATGGTGGTTGAAGGGATTTGAAGCCAATACATGATTTAACCGGCCAATACTAATAAACTTCTGGGATCGCTGGGAGGTGCCAAGTCAGGTTGGAAGCTGGTTCACAGCCACGTTCAAACGTTGCTAAGCAAATCTTCAGGAAACGAGTCCATACAAGTGCCAGCAGGGATGATCTTCATCTCCAGGAACAAGGCAGCAAAATTCTCGTAGCAGAACTGGATAGTCAGCTAACCTGGGGAAATATCCATTGGCCCAGCGATGATTTTCTCATTGTCCCCATCTGTGGGACGATGTCCCACCATGTCCCACCCTTTAAGCGTCCTCATGGTCCTCATGTCTATCGATCCGCCATGTCAATCCCATGGATTCTAGATCCTTCTTCCCCACACCAAAAGAACACATATCAAACTTTCAGAAATCAAGTGGTACCAAGGATAGTTCGTCATCATTCATACATGAGTGATGCCTAGTGTCAGATCAACAAAATTTAGATGCAACTTTTGGAGATATACCAGGTATACACGCCCCACCATGAAGAGCCATGGTCCCACCACCCTGCCGTGATGGCAAAATGAGGTGTCCCGGTGCTTGGCAACATTGGTTAAACCCGCAAAGTAAGCAAAAATAATCCCCAAAAATACGCAAAGGCCCCAGAAGTAAACAAATTGCAATGACTGAACATTTGCACTATACAATTTTTTCGACATGGACATAATTCAACCAAATTGATACGTTTCTGCGCTTCCCAACCAAAGCTTTCCATGCACAATACTCAACCAACTTGCATACTGTTGAGATATATAGATAACAAGATGATCAGATTGGGACTTGCATTACCTGCATATTGCAACTGGTTGCTACCTGTGTGAAGCTATGATGATATGACATTTGAAATGTAGCTCAAGCTCAGTGGTATACTGAAGTTTCACTATCCTGTGGAAAAGCCTGTCGACTTTTGCTGGGAAACGTTTCTCCACGCGGTCCACGTACAACAATCCAGGACTGATCTTCCTAGCTATAAACATTGCCAATCTTAGATACCCTGCAAAAAATTATATAAATTCTTTGCTGGTTAGTGGATATTCCCAATAATACCAAAAGACTAGTTTGGATTAGTTTGTATCCATGTAAGATTGACCAGCTGTAAAACCTCCAACTTTCCAGCGTTCGCCACCTAGCTGATTACCAACCAGTGGGTAAATTTATCATTTGGAGTTTTTCTTCAGGGGGATCAACATTAACCAAAACTTATGTCGTGGTTTTTGCCCAATATTAACCATTGATGACCGATGGTTATATATCTATCCATCATTATCCATCTATGGTTAATTAATATGTTAATATTAATGGTATTTGATAGACCCAATAAATATATGTTATGGTTATCTATATGTTATAGCTATTGAAAATGGCCACTGATAGTTGAATTACCTACTAAAAATGCTGGTGTTCCATGGCTTTTTGTATGTTTACCAGAGGGTACCATTGATAGACCATTGATCTATCCAATTATATCCCAGCATTTCTCAAAATACATATGGTTATATATACATATATATATATACATTATATCTATATATACCCTCTGGTAAATTAACATAGACCCTGGCAGATAGGGGTTGGAAGACTAGTTTCCATTAACAATTGGTGATTTTCAGGGTCTATGTTTATTTACCAGAGGGTATATGTTACCTTTGCTGGACCATTGATATATGCATCTATCCACCCTTGCCGCGCCATGCCGCGCCTCTGGAGCGTCTCGGGGCCCACCTGCTCCGACGCTGCGACCACGGACAAGATCTCGTGCCAATCGCAGTCGCGGGGTGGAGCTTGGCCTCTGTCTTGATGGTGGGTAGCTATGGGTCATGATTCATAGCTATATGAAATATATATATATATCTATCTATCTATCTATCTATCTATTCATAGCTATATGATACCCATAGGATCCATGGTGCTATATATGGTAACATGGATCCCATCAATATACCCCAAATGTTGGCATATATATACCATACATGGATCCTATGGGATATATATATATATATATATATATCTGTGTGTGTGTGCATTTCTATCTATATATCTATGTAATGTAAACCCCAGGTTATATAATAAACTATGGTTGTGTAAACATCGGGAATTGGGGTGCAAATAGTCGTCATCTGCTACAAGAATGGGACGCCACCAGTTAAACTGGCCACAAGGATTTATTATTGAGGTGTTGACAAAAATGAGGTGTTGACATTATAGTGTATCCAACCATTATGAAACGGTTTCCTTACACACACACACATGTAAAAAATAACAATACTATTTATTTATATATGTATATATTATGTGTATATATATATATATATATATCCGTGTGTGTGTGTGCATGTGTTTCCATGCCTATGATAAATCGGTTATTTACTCATGATCTATAGCAATCCGCAGGCTTTTGCTGAGATAACAATGCCACGCTATTGATGCTCAAAAACATCAGATTCTGTATACATCAAATATGACCATACATATTACATATGTATGTAATATGTGATGATATCAATGATAACAATGATATCTATATTTGATGACTCATGACCTGTAGCTGCTGATGGCCAGCGGTGTTTCGGCCCGGTCACAGCAAAAGCTCCAGGTGTAGAAGCCCCCCAGTGGGCCAAAGCAATCAGCCCCATGCAGTGCATCCTGCGAACAGCAGTCCTGTAGAGTGGAGCCACCCATGTGGGCTGGACTGGTGCAGATGCATCAGATGCATAGGCAAAACCAATTTGGAAGACTTTCAGACATACCCTCTGGTAAACTAACATAGCTCTTGAACATGGCCATTTATAGTGGATGTAACCATTGAAAATGGTGATTTTCCATAGCTATGTTAGTTTCCAAGAGGGTATCGCAATGTGATGCAATATTCGATGCAATGATCGCGCCGAATCAGCCTGACCAATTTGAAGGTTTCAAACCTTGGGTGGGGAGTCCCCTAGCCAGCCAACACAAGGAAAAAAAGACACAAACAGTCCTCATAGGTCAAATGAAGGTTGATCCAGTTGGGATGTGGGTGAAAGCAGATTTCATTCCCTTGACCTTCAGAATTCACCATCCAAAGGCCAAGCACTCCAAGCCCCAACTGGAAACTGGCCATGGCCCATGGCTAAGCGGCTAAGCATTGCAGCATCCGCATGGGGGACACAGGGCCGAGAAGGTTGGCTGTGATACGAGTTTTTCTTGTTTCAACAAGCTCAATCTTCATCTTTTCAGAGCTTTAAAGCTTTAGTCTGGAAATCTAGGCTGGGTTTCTACTGCCCCAAAATAGATATGTGATGCCCTGGCGTCTGGAGGGAACGCCGGTAAATTCTGGGAATTCAATCCTTTCCAGATTATTTTCCCATATCCATCATCCATTCAAAAAATATAATGGTGGTTTGTCCAATAATGCTTACCATCAAAAAAGAAAATGACCTTAGAAATGAAAAAGGTTGAGAAACTACGGGATTCTGGTCTCCCCTAGGCCCTATGTCAAAACATGTCAAAACAAACCCATTTCAGGTCTTCCTGTGGCTGCGTCCGCAGCCTCCCAGAAATGGCACGCCGTTCACAGCGCAATCCGTGAGGATGTCGTTCTGCGACAGCGTGCCCCGCACCGCCACTACGATCCATTGCAAGGCGTGGTCGCGGGCGACCACGTACACAGGTCTGGCGGCGGAACTGGTTAGTAAATGGGATTAGCTTACCCATTTTTACTATGGGAAAAAGCCAGGAATTGAGGACTTTCTAAGCATGCTTATTAATCAGTTGCCATCCATGCGATGATCCAAGTATAGATACTGGGTCTATCATCTCAGTGGGGGGAATATTGGAAACCACCAACAGTTCGACAGTGATACTAGTAGCCAGGTTTCGATCAGCGTGGAGATCCTTAGGAGGCACCTATTTGCATTGCATGTGATCACAGTTTTTGGGATCATGTAACTGCCTCATGAACCAAGACTCATTCTGGGTTGACATTAGCCCCCTAGTTGCCGTGCAGCAACCCGGTGGGTTTTAAAAAGGCTGCAGAGATTTCATGTGATTTCATATCATTTAACATGATTTCATGGATTCTGAAAAACGCTACCCTCACAAGATTTTATGGAAATACTTGATCCATGTTCAACCCCAAAGCGATCAGATTTGGATCTTTAGTTCCTATTCATCTTGCCTTTCCTCAAAATTAACACTCGCCCTGCCAAATAGGGGGTTGGAACACTACTTTCGGCTATTTTGAAGGTTTATAGCCTATAGCCAATTTGGAGGGTAAGTATTCCCAAAGATACTTCAGATCCCAGTCCCTCAGTTCCAGCAGGAGTTGGACCCCCTTCAACTTAGGCTGAAATGCTGTGAAAACTGTTACACTCATAGCACCTCATAACCCTTCAGAACCCCTCACTAAGCACTTTTGGCGGTTCAGCAGAATAAAAAAAAAACAAGCTTTTCCAATGAAAAGACAAGTTTTTCCAACTCATAAGTCTTCATAAATCTTCATAACCAAAGCAGTCCTGTGCTACTACCCCCTGGTACCCCTTATGAGTGGTTATGAGCCCTTATGATGAAGGGGGTCGGCCAAACTGACTGGGAAAATACGGTCTTCTGGACCGACCACCTTAAACATAGCAGTATGTACACATCTACCTACCTGATACAGCCAGAATTGGGAACACAACTAGACAGATCAAAGGTATATTTGTGTGGTTTCTTGGTGCCCCCATTATGATGAAAGGGGTGGGAAGGGGGTCAGTTCAGCTTTCCCACTTCCACCAGAACGCTTCAAGTTCGGCCGGGGCACTGCAAGGCCGTGCCTTTCCATTGCGTCTTCACCAGGTCCTCTGGTGCCAAGCCCATCATGTCGCGGAAGGCCAAATCCTGGGGCACTGGAACTCGGCCAGCTGACACGTTGAGGAGAATGATAGACACGTGTTAGGTACATACGTGGCATATATATATAGATATATATATATATATAGATATGTCATAGGTGATATATAAGATGTGACATGTATTTAAGAATAGATTCAAATCTCATATGTACAATGTACATACACATTAGATACATAGCAGTCCTCATATGCCAGCCATGATAAGGACAGGTCACATTGGAGGCGTCATCCACGTGCTCAGCATAGTCGAACATAGCGCGATGGATAGAGAACACCATGGCACCTTGCAATGCAAATCAGCACATGGAGACCAGCTCAACAGCAACAAAATCAACATCTGGATAGTTGTACAAAGGGCAACAGGAAACAATAGGAATATCAAAGGACCTCTTAAGTATATCACATGTAGGTACATACATACTTATGTGGTCTGCTAATATCTAGCTTATGCATCTATCACATATACACAATTCTTCAAATATTAGCAAAAAACATGTGTATAATATATATAATTAAAAACATATATACATATAATCCTTTTTTTCAAAAACGAAAAGCGTCTCATGAATCCGAAAACTCTCCGAATGTGAAAAACTGACAAATCTATACACTGCCAAAACAAGGGCTATGAAGTGAGGCCTGGTATCCCGGTGGATACCCAAAATACGGGCCAAACATCTGTCTGCGGCCACACCAACAAGGTGGACTAACAACAGAACAGGCAGCAAAAAATGGAAAATTAGCCTCCAGATTCAGGCCAAAAGCACCGCGAGGAAGGGAGCGGCCGATACTGCCTATAGTACCTATTGTGTATATATATATATATCTCTCTCTCCATGGTATATAAAAATAATAATAATAATATAGTTTGTTAAGAGTAATTGTTCAAACTCTATATAGATATATAACTATATATAAATAACTCTAAATATATATATATAGTAACTATATATGTAGTACATCTATCCATGCATAGCCACGTGGATTCCCTGCCTTGTGCCACCGAGTCGAAGAGCTTTTGGCGCCCCGTGAAGCCGTAGGCGCTGCGGCTGTAGAGCGCCGCCACGAGCATTTCCTGCCGTGGATGGGCTATGAACTTATTGGTATGTGATATAATGGTGATTTACCTATTTATAATGGTGATTTACCTATTTACAATGGTGATTTCCTATTTATAATGGTGATTTACCTATTTATAATGGTGATTTACCTATTTATAATGGTGATTTACCTATTTATAATGGTGATTTACATTGATTTACCCATTAATAATGGTGATTTATATGGATGATATGGATTACATATGATATAATTACTGATTGGTGGTTGACCTGGTTGACCTACCCCTCTGAAAAATGATGGACTTCGTCAGTTGGGATGATGACATTCCCAACTGAATGGAAAAATAAAAAATGTTCCAAACCACCAACCAGATTATAATAATAGATTAACAGATTAATGTGGATTATTGGTTATCTGGGAAATAATTACGAATATGGATTAATTTATGATAATAATGTTGCAAACCCAATAGTAAACCATCATCCGCAAATCTATAGGAGTCCCCAAAAAAGGGATTACTAAGCCATGGAGAAAAAAAAAAGTCATTTTAATCACGGTTTTAGTAGGAATTGACAAACTTCTATCGTTTTGTGTAAGTGCTATGCAACAAAAGCAACAATTAAACATACATATAGGCCTAGGCCTGTGCATGTGTATATGTATATGTTATAAGTATATCGATGCATATGTTGCATTGTAAAATATTATAGAATGACATATACTTGTAAGCAACCCTTATGTGAATCAATACATGCGGCCCTAATCTTGCAAAGTTGGAGAGTAACCACAAAAAACTGTAGTGATTTAATTCGAGATGATTTGAGCATATTCAATTATGAACGATGGTCTTTTGTTCCTTCATGCCCAAGTGCAAGAGATAGTCCCAAAAAAAAACGACGTACCGAGCTGCCATCAGTACTGGGATATCTTCCCAGGGCGGAAGTCTTTGGCAGAGCTGATTGTATCTCTCCTGAGTGAAGGGATCCACTGGATCGATTTTCACGGCTCACTGTCCATCCCAAAATGGCGCTGGTCTTCATGGACCTTCATCCTGCGTTCATCCCCAACAAAAAATGCTGCTGGTCAACCATCTATGCCAAGGGATTTCCATATTCAGAGGATTTAGGTGTCACATGGTGTCACATGGTGTCACACCTATATTATATCTCTATATCATATCTCTATATTATACCCTCTGGTAATTTGTTACATAGCTATTGAAAATGGCCATTGAAATAGTGGATTTACCCTAATTAAAAATGCTGGATCTTTCCAATAGTTATATATGTAAACGTTGACCAGGCCGGGTATCTCTATGATATCTCCAGTGGAGTGGTGGATTCCACTGGTCTTAACCAACGAGCCAAGCTTCCACATCGTTCTGCGAGCGTCGGATGATGGCAGTGGGGTCCACCGGAATCTCCGACACGCGGCGTCCTTTCTTCTGCGTCCGTCTTCCAACCCCCCCCAAAAAAAATGGCAATCAATGGATGGTAAATATATGGTAAATACATGGCAAATATATGGTAAATATCCACGAATGATACAGTGATACATCAATTATATGGAATATGTTATGAATATGTCATTATGTCATCAACAGAACGTAGATTTTAATCATCACAACTATATCATCTCTCCAATGATCCCTGCTGCGTCAAAGCTTCGCCCGATGACCTCTGCCAGCGCCTTCCACATGCTCTCCATGGCGCTCTGGGCATTGCCCGCCGCAGCCTCGCCCGCAGCGTCGCCCGCCTGTGGAGCAGGGGGAGCTGAACAAAATCTTGGGAACGTATCTAAGGATATCTAAGGTATTCTAAGGTATTCTAAGGTTGTTTGTTCAAATTTGGTATGGCTGATGGGTGAATTTTGTTGGTTTAGATTGAGTGGACTGAGATCTCAGACTTTTCAGGGGCAAAACCACAACCGGGATGGTAATTCCTGTCCACAGCTTTATCATCGTCATCCAACATGACTTCGCAAACCGAATTGCATCAGAAAAAAACGACCAGAACGTGGGGGGAGAACATCCCAGCCTCAACTGTTTGCAGTGGGTTTAAGGTTAGGTCCACCTCTGGCTGATAGACCCAACTGCACCCGCAAAGATGTGGATTAATCCATTGACAGCTCAAGAATGTGGGCATGAGTCAAAACTCAGAACTTAAGTCCCAAGCACTTTGGTCACGACCATCAAATTTTGTGGGGGGATAGCAGTGATATCTACTCTTTGTTTGGCTTCGATAATCTGAACTCCACCTTTTCCCATTCTCCAAAGCATCACATATTGCCCCTAACTGTGAAAAACCCATCAAAATCCCATCAAACCTCCGCAAATCCCCATCAAAAAACATCAATTTCCAGATCAAAACCCCATCAAAAAATCGTGGATCAAAACCCCATTTTCATCGCTAAACTCCCGGGTTTTCCAACCCGTCATCCCATGGCCGGCAGGCCGCCATGGCCTTGCTGCCTTCAGGCACCAAGTTCCAGCGGCGCATGCGCACCCGGTCGTTCAGCCGCTTGGTGGCCCGACCCCCGAGGCGCGGCACGGTCAACCTGGTGCTGGTCGTTTTTCCATTGGAGGTATCCCCATGGATTGGAACCAAATATGGGTTCCATGTTTTCCATGACAAAAAGATAGGTTCTGATAGAAAATGATTGATAACTGTTAGTTCATCTATGTTTGATACCTATATATACATATATATACATATGTGTGTATATATATATATAAAGATATATATATACATGTGTGTGTGTGTTTATCGGCATCAATGTGTTCTCTCAGTCTATTTACACGCAGTTTCTTACATCTCGGATATGTTGATTCATGTTTACTTGGGCACTTATTGATATCTTAAGCTTCACGTTAGATTGTCTCTGGCTATGTGGTGGTTTGTTATGTCATGTCAAGCCTGGAATCTCGTCGGTTTAGTGACTAGTCTTAAGCGGACAACCCTTTGAACGGTAGAGTTTACTAATCTCAGGTTGAGATCAACTACGTATCAATGGTGTTTTGTTCTTCTTGCCATCATTGGAACATGTATGCCGTATGCCCTTTAGCGTTTACCATGGTAAAGCCAAATCCAATGCCCGTTATTAGGCGTATACTTTGGCTAAATCATCTCATTATTATTACAGTATTGTTTCGCAGATGGTAAACTAATGTAAACTAACTATGGAACCATATGGAACCCAGTTACCCGGTCAGACTCATGCCAACTTCATAGCCCAAGGCTACTGAAATACCCCGGCATCATACTGCTGAGGTCACAATGCCCAAGTCAATCCATGTGAGAGATGGAATACCCTCTGGTAAACTAACATAGCTATGGAAAATCACCATTCTTAATGTGTAAACCCACTATAAATGGTCATTTTCAATAGCTATGTTAAATTACCAGAGGGTAATTGTGGGCTCAAATTTCCTCAAATCAACCCGTACCCCACCCCAGAAACAATTCGGAATCTGCATGTCTTCTCAGGACATTGAATGATTTTAATGTATCTCTGAGGTGTATTTACCTGTCTATCCATCCATCCATCCCATTTCAAAACATCATGGTCAATCTTTGGTACTAGCAGTCCACAAAAAACAAATATGTTGCCGGTTATGGTTATTTTATGTTCTTTTCCATTTTTTTCGCCCCAAAAAAAAAGTATAACTGGTTGGTGAATTTAACCATCTTGAAAAATATGAGTTCGTCAATGGGAAGGATTATCCCATACATGATGTAAAATAAAAGTCATGTGTGAAACCACCAACCAGTATATATTATATAGTGAATCTATAGATGATTACTAATTACCATGGCGATTCTCTGTTGGATTACCGCCAACCAGATCAAATAATATCGGATGAAACATGATGAAACAACACCAACCTTTCGTGATAAAATTAGCCATTAACCATAACATAACAGCATCAGTCGTCCATCATTACACCATACATAACAGCCATGTTTGAAACCACCGTCCCCAGATTATCATCCCACTATTAAACCACTATTAAGCCACTATTAACCATACAATAACCAGCCATATAACACTATTAACCATCATTAACCATTATCCACCAACAATCAGATTCTCATCCCATTATTCACCACTATTAAGCCATCATTAACCATCATTAACCATTATCCAGTTAGTTATCATTATCCAGTTAGTTATCATTAACCATCATTACACCATCATTATCCAGTTGGGAATGACATCACCAAACTGCACCGATGCTGGGGCGCGGCGGCATTCGGCGCCTGGAGGCCTTGGTGCCATAGATCCAGCCCTCGCAATCCGTGGTCGAATCCACCTGTTTTTTTGCGGTCGAAGGGGTGGTAGAAAAATAACCGTTGAAGCAACAAAAGAATGGGGCATACTTAAAACAATAGGGATATAATAAATAGGGAGATATATTTATATAGGGACTATAGAACTTGAGATAATAGGGACTATAGAATTTGTTGGAAATCGAATAGGGATGACATTGTTGGATGCAGAACCAACTTGAGATGATGGCCTTGGGCGTGACTGGAAATGGCAAAAAAAACCCTCGATGAGTTGCTGCGATGATAACTCACTGGATTTTGGGGCCGGGTACCCTATTTTCAGACGAACGCGTGCGTGTGGAACGGTTGAATCACTGTTCCGAAAATCCAATTGTTTTTCCACTCAGGAAGCAGGTTTCCAAAGCAGTCCAGACGGTATAGACGGTCTTTATATAGAGATCCCTGGAACATTTTATATGTTTTTAACATCCAATGGAACATCTCAGATTCCAGACATGAACATCCAGACTTGAACAATCTGAAGTGTCTTATGCGTCTAACATGTCCAAGTGCCCGGCAAGTCTGAATGGAAACTCCTACTACGCATGGCTGCCATGGGATGACCCATGGGATGCCTGAGGCACGTATCGGGGCGCGCCACAGTCGTCGGGGTAGAGCAGACTTTGGAGCTTTTCCCTCGGGGAAAAAGCGCCATTTTTTGCTACGAAACGATGGCTGGAGATGTGCTGAAAAGTGATGAGATTGGGATCAATGTATGTCTATCATGAATGGATTCATCTGATCATCAATCTATGTATATAGACATATACCTATATACATATATATATATGTGTGTGTGCGCGCGCGCGTGTCTGCCTGCAGATGTGTAACAAAGGTAACTCCGGTTGGATTCATTTGGAATCATTTGCTTTGTCGCTCTGCAATCCCCATACATCCCCCGGACAGCGCCCGACGTCGCCAAGTCATTCGCATCATCGACAGCCTCGAAGGGCGCTGGGCGCTCCTGACAGTGAAGGTTTCTCCCCCCTCCGGAGGGGGTAAATTTGCTCAAAAGAGGTAGAATATAGTAGTTTTAATATGTTTTAATCCATTTGGTAGTAATCTATTCAGGTGTTGCAAGCATGTTGATCATTAGATTGGGGGCCATTGTTCATCAATCACCTGCTGATATCAAATCTCTAGTATTCTGTATTCTGCTTTAAGATTGCCCAAGTGCTTCAGGTAGAGTCATCTGAAACAGCATGCCACAACCTGCCCAAGTTATTCGGGCGATCAGGGGGTACCCCAGTTAGATCAATGTTGAAATGTGATATATATATATATATATTATCGTAAATGTGTGCCCTTCTCCCTCAATGTTGATAATGATATTGATATTTCATATGCTTCATATATGCATATCTATAATATTATATATATATCATATTATATATATTGTATATATATATATAGTAAAAGATATATGAGTAACAGCAATAAAACATGGGCAACAACAGCAAGAGGAATAATCATCATCATAAGTCATAAGTCATTTAAGTTCTGAACAGATAGCCATTATTCAGAATATTGATATATATTGATATAGTTATATATATATATATATATTGATATCATCTTAATACTTCACCAACTTATCTACCGTTGTTTCACGTACGCTCAACCGGCCTCGAAGAGTTTCGAAACGGCCCAGGAGTTGTTCTCGTTCTCCTTCGGCGGGGTCGGCTCCCAGCTGGTCCAACCCAACCTCACGACAGTCACGACATCGATGGCGACCAATCGATGGTTAATGATGGTTAATAGTGGCTTAAGAGTGGGTTAATAGTGAGTTAATGATGATAGTGGTTAATAGTGGGTTAATGATGCTTAATGATGGATAACAGCCAACTGGATAATGGTTAATAGTGGTTAATGATGGTTAATAGTGGCTTAATAGTGGTTAATAATGGGATGATAATCTGATTGTTGGTGGATAATGGTTAATAGATGTTAATAGTGTTATATGGCTGGTTATTATATGGTTGAGTCTGGTTTGAAAAATGATAAAAATGTCTGCTACTGACTCTCAATGGCTTTAAAAACCCATAGAAAAAATTAGTATCAACTTTCTTCAGAATGGCTCCGATGAGCGCCTTGAGGTACAGCATATTTTGGGGTACCTGACCTGGACTCATCACACCCAAACCTTGGATTGACGGATTTCTGACACCATTTGTGGTTGCCAAACGCACCCAAAAAAGCCGTAGAATATCATAGTGGAAATCAATGGAAATCATATCATCTATAAACCAACATACCCAATTCCCTATGAAAAAGGAGGAGTTCTATGATTTCTATGCCGTTGGATGCCCATTCCACTCATTCCACTCAGATCATCCAAGTTGCTGTTGATTCTCCAGGATTTCGCTTGGAAACTTCAGAATCTCTGGCTGCGCATTCCCCGCATCCAGAAAATCGGCCATGGCGGCGTTTCGGAGTGCGACGCAGGGCGAAACAGCAGGGATCCGACTCTATCGTTGCGCGGTCGTAACTCTAGAGTTCACCACCGATATTTGAGATTTGGCCCAGATGTGGACATGCAGGTGATTCACAGTGTGTTTTCTGTGGCCCAAGTTGGGATTACTGTAATTAGAAAGTGTCATGAACCCCTCAGTCTCAGGGATCTCCATGAAAATCCTATGGTGATTGATATCTGTCCCACGTCAGACATCAGCTCAAACGCCATTTACCATGTTTTGATGCTGTAGAGCCATAGGAATCATAGGAATGGTAAATTTGAGGATGGTAGATCCTATTGCTTCACTAAATTGGGGATGATTCTATCCCAATTATCCATCATTATATCCCAAATTTGAGCCATAATATCCATCATTGGGATATAATGATGGATATAATCATCCCCAATTTGGGAGATATAAGATGATTATATCCATCATATTCCATCATTATATCCCAATTTATCCATCATTATCTCCCAAATTGGGGATGATTCGCCCAGTCCGGTCTCCGAAATTCAGGACATCCAGGACCAAAAAGGGATCGGGGCGACCGGACATACGTCACTTTTCTTCGACCTCGGACAGCACTCCGTGTGTGGCGTGGTGCCTTTTTGACGATGCTTGGAAAAAACCACGGATGGGACATGATGGGACTGAACATAAGCATACATATCCCAGGTTTGTGCTTATCCCCAACGTCCCGTCCATTTCATTGAATCAAAGCTGCAGGGAAAGTGGCTGTCCCATCTTTGAATTTGCATTTTTCTGGACTCAGAACCATTCAGAACCCATGAGTTTGCGACTTTTTTTTCTTCTTTTTCTTCTTCTTCTTATCCTGACAGCGGTTAAAACTCATGACTCATGATCAACAAATGGCTCCTGGTTGACAAAAAATGAGCCTTCCGCATGTTCAAGTTGCAATATACAAAGACCTCGTGCCAATAACGCACTGGACTGGTCGTGGAGTTTTAACCGTATCATATCCCAACACTATGAGCCGCTAGCCACAGGTAGGGAAAGTATGAACCATTTCAACACGGCGACCCGCGACGCGAAGACGCCATGGCCTTCTTTTTCTTTTTCTTCTTTTTTCTTTCACCTGAAGAAACACGGACAAGACATGGCCGAGGAACCCCCAAAAAAAGGGTTTCTATATGTTTCTATGGGTTTCTGCATTGAAGCAGCGCCCAAGGGCCGTGACTCCCACCGCCCTTCAGCTCCGGAAGTTTATTGCCGTTCTGGATCAATCTTTTCAATGGTGATTTCACCACAGAAAATTCGTGGTGATTCATCCATTGAATATGGTTGTAAAAAAAAAACATGTCGAAGCACCAATCGGTTCAGTATGGTTCAGTGCATTCTGCTTCCTATTCCTTGGCTGCCAATGCTAAAAAGGACATCCAAGGACTACAGTTCCCGCTGTCCAAGCCACTCGAGCTCTCCGAAGATTCGCTGGATTTTCGACTGCTCGACTTGCTTCTCTCCTTGAAATCGTCCATCAGCCACCGGCGGTTACGGTGGTATTGAAAAACTTCGATCTTCCAGGTTCTCAGGCAATGAACACTGTATTTCCTATGAAAAAATGTGGAGAATCTATGGCTGGATTTTAAAATCCCCAGATTGGCTACTCATCATATACAATTGCTAACATTAACGCATATCACTAACAGTACTAATCACTAACATCTAGTTCCGACATGTCACTACCCTCTGGCAAACTCAGCCATGAAAATCACCCTGTTAACGGTAAATCATCGAACTACATGGGCCATATTAACCACTCGAGTCACTATCTATAGTAACTATAAACTAATCACTAACACCTACGGTGGCATATAGCTAAACCCCCCAAGTATATAATTACCCATCACAATGCTTTAAACAGCATGTAGCAAAGCCGAAAAGCCTATGATTTTCGTTCTTTTCCATAGCTTTTTTGACATCAAAATTCACCCAGGCTTCACCCTTCGCCTCTGACTCCGATTTCTGCTCC
>Ga0126342_10000336_pt1:35000-47166 | contig 47166 bp, 42 predicted proteins | sample Cyp1metagenome_FD_92528 | JGI IMG/M metagenome (GOLD analysis project Ga0126342, IMG submission 92528) | Coral microbial communities from Lord Howe Island, Old Settlement Bay, Australia - Cyphastrea 1 metagenome | ecosystem: Host-associated > Invertebrates > Cnidaria > Coral ...
ATGTGTGTGTGTGAGCTCATAGATACACACCCTATCTATGTTCAACTGGTGAACAATCATATTCCTCATACAGAATGACTATAAAAAGGGTAGCCCCATTTTCAGACATACCTATAGTGTGGCCAATCCAAGCACCATCACGGTTTCAAGTTCGATGGTGGATAAGTTGGTCTACCAAGAATTACAAGTATATATTTTTAAAAAATATTGCACTATTGCATATGTGCATATATGATATGTATGTATAGTCATCCTGGAGTAGATAGAATAGACACAATTCGAAAATCTCCCTCAAGTGTGAATATCTTTGGCAAACCCATATTTTATCAGATTCCATCTGCTCCAGGATGATTATATGCATATATATATTTATATACATACATATACACATACACATACACATACACATACACATACACATACACATACACATACACATACACATACACATGCCGTCATCCCCAAATAGATGGAAAAGTGCATCCCTACAAATGATGATTTACATTTCCAATCTGTTCCATCTATTTGGGAGTGACTACAAATAGATAGAGATAGAGATATGGTTTTAAATATAGATGTAGTGATATATATATATATGTGTGGCTAGATAGATAGATAGATAGATAGGTAGATAGGTAGATAGGTAGATAGGTAGATAGGTAGATAGGTAGATAGGTAGATAGGTAGATAGGTAGATAGGTAGATAGTAGATAGATAGATAGATGGAATGGATAGGATAGGATAGGATAGGATTAGGATTAGGATAGGATAGGATAGGATAGATAGGATAGGATAGGATAGGAAAAGAAAGGATAGGATAGGATGGGATGGAATAGGATAGGACAGGATAGAATAGGATAGGATAGATAGGATAGGATAGGATAGGATAGGATAGGATAGGATTAGATAGGATTGGATAGGATAGGATAGGATAGATAGGATAGATAGGATAGATAGGATAGATAGGATAGATAGGATAGATAGGATAGATAGGATAGATAGGATAAGATTGGATTAGATTGGATCAAATTTGATCAAATTAGATCAAATTAGATCAAATTAGAATCGATTAGATAGATTGATAGATAGATAGATAGATAGATAGATGGGTAGGTAGATAGATAGATACGATAGGATAAGATAGGATAAGATAGGATAAGAAAGGATAAGATAGGATAAGATACTATAAGCTAGGATAACATATATAGGATAAGATAGGATAATGTAGGATAAGATAAGATAAGAAAAGATCAGATAAGATAAGGTAAGAAAAGATAGGGTAAGATAGGATAAGATAAAATAAGATTAAATTAGATCAGATTAGATTCGATTGGATTCGATTAGATTAGATAGATAGATAGGTAGGTAGATAGATAGGTAGATAGATAGGTAGATAGATAGATAGATAGATAAATAGACCGATAGACCGATAGATAGATAGATGGATAGATAGATAGATAGATAGATCGATAGATGGATGGATGGATAGATGGATAGATGGATAGATGGATAGATGGATAGATGGATAGATGGATAGATGGATAGATGGATAGATGATTAGATCGATAGATGGATAGATGGATAGATGGATAGATGGATAGATGGATAGATGGAGCGATGGATGGATGGATAGATAGATAGATAGATAGATAGATCGGCAGATAGATAGATAGATAGATAGATGGATGGATGGATAGATAGATAGATAGACAGACAGACAGATAGATAGATAGGTAGATAGATAGATAGGTAGATAGATAGAAGGATAGATGGATGGATAGATGGATGGATGGATGGATAGATATATATATATAGATGATATATAGATACTATATGAACTTGAGGCCAAAGGGAAGGGGACGAAAGCTAATCAGGCAACGAGGCTTTGCATGAAAAGCGCACGTGGCATGCCCCTTGTTGTCCGGGAAAAAAATGGGGAAAAAACCAAACATCAGAATGTGCGAAGTGGTTCAACTGAAGCTTATTCGGTTGAGGCACTTTGCGGTCACGGGGCTTTGGATTACAATGGGGATGTCAAGGTTCTGCTTACACAACGGTCTAGCAGCCAAGTTCTGCTTACAAAACGGTCTGGCAACCAAGTTCTTCTTACAAAGCGGTGGAAGGGTTATGCACCCACTGTGTGTACTTTATGCACCCCCTGTTTATACGACAAAATGGGGCGCATACCCCGCAGTGTCTACAAAACGTGTCTGGGAATAGATAGTACGGCTTTCACAGATGTTCTTCCGGCAACCAAGTCCTGAATACAAAAGGCTACAAAAGGGTTTAGCACATAAGTTCTGCTTACAATACTCTCTGGCAACCAAGTTCTACTTACAAAACGGTTTAGCACCCAAGCTCCGCTTCCAAAACGGTCTGGCAACCAAGTTCTAGTTACAACACGGTTTAGCAAGCAAGCTCTGCTTACAAAACAATCAAAACAGGTCTGGCAACCAAGTTCCTCTTACAAAGCGGTGGAAGGGTTATGCACCCACTGTGTATACTTTATGCACCCCCTGTTTATATTAAAAAATGGGGCGCATACCCCCCAGTGTCTACAAATGTCTACAAAATGCGTCCGGGAATAGATAGTACGGCTTTCACAGATCTTCTTCCGGCAACCAAGTCCTGAATACAAAAGGCTACAGTTCTGCTTGCAAACCTCTATGGCAACCAAGTTCTACTTACAAAATGGTTTAGCACCCAAACTCCGCTTACAAAACTGTCTGGCAACCAAGTTCTAGTTGCAACACAGTTTAGCAACCAAGTTCTGCTTACAAAACAGGTCTGGCAACCAAGTTCTTCCTACAAAGCGGTGGAGGGGTTACGCACCCATACGCACCCCTTGTTCATACTACAAAATGGGGCGCATACCCCCTCAGTGTCTACAAAATGGGTGTGGGATAGATAGTACGGCTTCCACAGTTTTTCTTCCGGCAACCAAGTCCTTTTTACAAAAGGATACAAAACGGTTTGGCACATAAGTTCTGCTTACAAAACCCTCCGGCAACCAAGTTCTACTTACAAAACGGCTTAGCATTACACTGCATTGCATTACACCAGAGTAGATTATATCACATTGGGCTACGTCACATTAGATTAGGTAGCATCATGTAGCATCGCATAGATTGAATGACATTACAATGCGTTACATTGCATTACATCACCACACTCCCGGTGAATATCATCTTGTGTAGTACAAGTATGTGTGTGTGTGTGCGTGGACTTGGAAACGCGTGCTCACAAATGAAACCCAGTCGCAGCCAAAACCAGTTCGACGTATAAAACGGCAGCTGTGTCCAGTCTGCCCCCAGTTCATTGCTTTTTAGCAAATCCAACAGCAAGCTTTCAGCTTTCGTGACATGACATAGACCTGTCTTGTGGATTTGTTTTTGTGTCTTCCACCAAGCTTCGCCACCGCCTGCGGTGCCGCGCCGGCAAAGCTTGCACCAGCATAGGGGCTGTAGGCTGTAGCAGCACCTCGGGTCTCGTATTGGGCTGAGGAATCCATGGGTTTTGACCCCTTAGTGGGTCACCATTCATAGATGGACAAGTAACTCATCATGAAATTAAATGAAAGTAGTAGTGATTGACTCAGGGTCTGGCTCCTTGGTGACTGACTCCGTCTAGTCTCAAATTAGTAGGGATTCACTTTTCCATCTATTTTGGGATGACTATAAATCTTGGGGGTTTCCTGGAACTCCCTTAAGCCAATTCCGGGAATGGTCAATTGAATGAAACATATCCAAGGTTCTAGTACGACAGTGACCATTTTATGAACGATAGCACTTTTCAGATGTGGTGATATACAGGGTGTTAGTCCATAATTCAAAACAGAAGTGGGGTCATAGTCATTACTACCGTTAATATTTAATCGTTGCGATGGGATTTGACGTGTCTACCAAATCGACTTTGTTTGGAGCTTGGACCCCAGGGGCTACAACAAACGCGATTGTGATTGTAGTGGGGAAATCTGGATGGATGGACAACAATCCCAAAAAAGAACAATATCATTATGGCATATTATGGCCATAGCCCACCAGCCGCTATAAAACCCAAAATGGTTTTGGAATCCATCCGAATTTATTGGAAAATCACTCTTGAACAAAAAAAACAACCTCCAGAAGATCAGAAGGTTCCAAGCCGTGTGTGTTCATTTGAAATCAACATCAACTGTGGCATTTTCTCCGGCATTCTGTGGCTGCACCAAATCACCTGACAGATCTCCGGTTCGAACGGGGCCAAAGCCCGGGCGAGATCCCAGCGGTTGGCTACCTCCGGTGACGTTCTTAGCCACCTGCGGAGCTGTGGCGTTTTTGGGCTGAGTTATGTGGAGGGATTTCTTCAACGAGTGATTTTCCACTGAAGCATATCAGTTTGCCCTTCTATGGGATCAAGAATTTCACCATCCCTTTCTCCGGGGGTCATGAAATTTGTGCCACCCACGGGCTCAAATTATGTGAGTACATAAATGTACATAACCCTGCCTTGCATTTTTTTCTGATCATATGACCTGATCACCATTAGTATATCATATACTATCCATGTTTTTTTCGGAATCCGCCTGCTTTTTTTAGGGGATCTGTAACAGATCTCTTGTGATTCCTGTTGATCCTGACGACTTCCATCCGAGACCTGTCACTGAGTTCCAGACCATTTGTCCCTGCTTGGTCTCGCTGGGCTGCACATCAAAGCGCACCCAATCACCTGGTGAACTTCAAAGGACCCATGCTGACCATGCCGGCCATGGCATCATGTTGATGTTAAAGATTGACCCGGCCTGGTAAACATAGAAAAAGCGAACTGGAAAATCACCATCTTTAATAATTTTAATAGGTAAATCAACTATAGATGTGCTATGTTAAATTACCAGAGGGATCCAGAGGGTATGTTCTTTGACTGTTCCCCTTTCTTAACTTTCTGAATGGCAGGCATCGTGGGCGATTCCCAACCTGCTGTGTGCATTTCAGGTAAGCAATGCCCAGGTCTGTCCCAACAGCTTGGCAGCTTGGCCCTGGCCTACTTGTGGCTGGGTGTTCACGCACTCCTTCACGTGCAGCCACACATTCCTGAGATCCATGGGAATCCGCCAAGCACATTTCTGGAGATCTCGGGCCGGGTAAATTTTTGTGGGCCATGGGGCACCATGGTTTTTCTCCATTGGCTTTACCACATCACACTTTTCGTTGATGTAAAATCAAGAAAGATAAGAAAAAAAATCTAAATCCAGCATTTTTTCGTGGCTTTACCATGGTTTACCCCATAACATACCCAACCACCATAGGTCTCCCGAGATTTTTGTTCCCCCATGTTTTTCGCGCTGAAAACAAACTTCCGCCCGAAGCACGGCTGTCCCGGGAGGTCGATAAAGCCGTAGCCCTTGCTGTCATTCCAGGTGCGCCTCGGGTTGTCGGTGCTCCCCCCATTAGAAAATGATGAAAAAATGAACCATTTTCTATGAAAAAATGATGGAAAAAATGGACTGTGTTCTTGGATGATTTGGATGAACATTGAAAAATATTGAAAATCTGGGAATATTTAAAGGTGACGTTGTGGCATTTGACCCGGGTTCAAATGAAGCACCCCGAAAATCCCATGGTTCATCACTGCAGATGGGCGGCATTTTCAGGGTCATTTCATGGATTTCTGGCCGGATTTGAGTTTGAGATGGACTTATGAAGATTTACCCTCTGGTTATTTAACATACAAAAAGCTATGGAAAATTATGGAAAATCACCATTTTTAATAGGTATCACATAGCCATGGAAAATCACCATTTTTAAGAACGGTAAACCATCTATTTCTATGGGCCATCTATACCATAGCTATGTTAAATAGCCAGAGGGTAATATAAGCAGAAGCAGCAATTTGGTGGAAAGTTTGCAGGGATCTCTTGCACCTTATATATCCTTATATCCCATGCTTGGTAGAAGGGAGAACTGACAAGAACCGAAATTTGTGACTTGTAAAAAAACATAGGTATCCTATAAGGTGTCCTGCTATTTTTTGTCCTTAAAGCCATTGATTACCACACCCAAAAAAAAACTCAAAAAAGGGGCTCAACATGGCTCAACTCCAGCAGCTGCCGCCATGGAACACCTTGCCCACATGGGTCCCGGTGCCAGGCACTTCGGGTGCCGGCTCCTGTGGCCCTGGGAACATCTCCTGTCGACAGAGGTTGCTGGACACCAAGCCCCGTGCCCAGGCCCGTGAAACCCACGGCGTCTCGGTCCTTGGCACCAGTGCCACCTTCCACGCTCTTGGCAACCTGAAAGAAACACGGCCAAGAATACTGACTCGGTAAATCAACTGGGAAATAGCTTGGAAATATAGTTCCACTCTGTTCTACTTCCAAGTTTGTTCGCATGTGGGTGATTGATCCGGGAACTGGCTGGTTTCGCAGAATGCTGCGTTCTGCTTGTTGATTTAGCACGACAACCTGCCTTCGAGGCGAAGAATAGGGAAACACATTGAAATACATAAATTCGCGTCGGGAAACACAAGCCTGCACAAAAAATCATGATGCGTGCAAGGCGTATCAGCACACAACATCTCGCTCTCTGTCATCCATCATTGTTCATATCCGAATACGGTATGGATTATATATATATACAATAGTTCTGCCATACTCTTTGCACAAAATGGAAAAGTTTCCTAAAAAGAACTTTGATCAATCCTGATCGTAACAGGAAGGAATAATATGAATAATGGCAATAACAGGTTGGCATTTAACAACAACAATGAATAAGATTTATATAAATGAGAGTGATGAGAGTGACGGGCAACAATAATGAGCAATATCAAACTACATCAAAGATGTTGAATGATAGCCTCTGGTCATTTCACATAGCCTGCATAGCATTGTATAGCTATAGAAAATTGCCCATTTATATAGTTTCATATAACTTTAACCGGAGGCTTCATCCAACTATATTCCCAGTAATGTCCCAACAATATGCCATGATTCTTCATGAACAATTCCCATCATTAATATCGCATTAACTCCGCATAAATACCAAAAACATAGATAGTACCACACATATGAATTACAGATATTACTACATTATATTAAATGATAGTACACAGCCAATAACAACATTGGCCAACCGTTAATTAACGACGATACATCGCACCCAAATCTCCCAGCTGTATCCAGCTGTCAAGTTGAACCAAGTTGCCATCTGCCCGGGCTTTGAAGCGCTGGGTTCCATCACGAAGCTCAAGATGTCCCCAGTGAGCGGCTGCTTCCCATCGGTGCCTTGGTTGTCCGTTGCTTGTCCGCAGTCCGAGACGAGAATCGGCGGTCGGAAACTGGCCAGCCAAATGGTGGTTTAACATGGTTACCATTGAATAATGGTGGTTGAACCAAGAAAAATGGTGATTTAACCAATAAGGACTTAACTTCGAAAAAATGGGAGAGATGTCTGAGGAAATCTTGGGTTTTACTCTTGGGAAACCTCATGAATCGGATGATGTAAAATGGATCCAAGTGGAAACTATCAAACTACCCCGGTCCTTTCTGGTGATCACTTCTGCCAGCTTGCCAAGTCAACCACTAAGTAAAGCCAGAGAAAAGCAAAAAAAATGGAAGATCACAGAAATCACCCTTTTAAGCATCCATGTTTGCATGTTTTTTTTATCTTCAAAATGTGGATTTTCCACATCGAATGAGACCAACTGGTTGCTGGTCGCCTCACCCAGCAACCTGTCCAAAAGCTCAGCAATTTGCCATGACTGTTGGGGACATCCACAGTTCGGCCGCTTGATAATCTGCTGATGCGGGGAATTAAAAAGCAAATGAATTCTTACCCTCTGCTTATTTGAGTAATGTTTTTAATCCTTGTCTTTCGATGACCAGTAACATATAACCTACGCAACTGTCTACGCCAAGCCTACGCCATTAGCATGAGGTAGCCTACGCAGGGTATGGTCTGGTTTTTAAAGGGTGCCTGCGCGAGCCTACGCGGTGTAGGCTTTGCCTACGCGGCCATTGCCTCTCTTTGTTTCGATTGTGGCATGAGGCTTTGGAACCACAACCACAAATATCACAACTAACCAAGGCAAAATGAATGAGTTCTAACTGTTGCCAACGAATGTCTACGCAAAGCCTACGCGGTGTACGCGATAACGAGCTTATGCTAATGCAACTTACGCCGTCTGCATGGGAGCCTACGCCTGGGGCAAAAGATGTCTTGTGGAGTTCCCACTTTATCTATTAGTCTGCATCCAGAGATGGGGGAGGAAAAAAAACGCTACTCATTTGTTACAAAGCTATGGATATTGCCCATTTAGTTCGATGATTTATGATGATATACCATCAAAAATGGCGATTTTCCCAGCCCTGGCATGCCCGGATCAGGTCGCAGTCTTTGATATGCACGAAGACGTCTGTGCCCGATCCAATGTCCTCGAAGCGGCACAGTGTGATCCTTCAGAAGGGATCCCCCATTGATGGCACGTTTTGATGGCACGTTGACGCTGATTAATTGTGGCAACAAACCATGGCTCGATCTTTACTTGCATACATTAATATTAATATTGATTCATGCTGATTAATATTGATTAATGCTGATTAATATTGATTAATGTTGATTAATAATTAATATGATCCACATCATCCTACTACCAATCTCCAGGCGCCCGAAGCCCCAGGCCCAAGGTGTCTAAGGCTCGATGAATCCAAAGCCTTTCCCAGCGTTGAAGCTCTTGACTCTGCCCTGCGTCCGCGCCATGGCCACAAAGTCCCGCACGCTGCGGTGAGCGAAATCTTATACGACCAGCGGTGGGGTTTCAATCACCTGGTATAGTCTGCCTAGAGATTCGTGCAAAGATTTGACAGGTGTCTAGCTTGAAGCAGAATGAGTAGGCTCGCGTTGTCAAAATGGAACTGCGATTGCTTGTGGCCCATTGCAGTGAGAACGACAAACAAATCTTGATTTGAAATATAAATATGAGCAAAACGGCCTGCCATCGTTTCTGGGGCTCTGTCAGCCAAGGTCGCTACTGTTTTGCCCTCAAGCCCAATGATTTATCATCATTTTCCCCAAAATGATCAAAATGCCCTATTTCCATCTATTTCCAGACAAACCGTCCAATTATTCGAAGATCATCGGAAATGCATAACTGGCATAACTTTGATTTTGCATGATTTTGGCATCAATTTCGACATTTTTATGCCTTGCCTATCCTTGCCTATTATCTTGTCTATCTTCTTTATCCATCTACTTTAGCACTCATCACGTTCCATGAACTTTGCAGATTTCACCCCCCAATCAATCTGCCGCATTTTCTGGGACGCCACTGGGACTCTGATTCGGAGTCGCTGCCATCACAGCCTGGAGGAAGGGATGGGGATCCGATTCCACTCCAGGCCCCAGGCGTCCACTGATTTGGCATCGTTTGGCGCTGGACATGACCAAAGCCCCATTTTCAAAGGGCTGAAACTCATAGAAATTGCCCATTTTCAAAGGGCCCCTGCTGAGAATCCCCAACTGATCCAATTGATTGTGAATCTTATCGATTTCAAATATTTTTCCAAATCATAGGGGTTAGTGGTTCGCATGGCGGTAGCCGTAAGGACTGCATGGCATCCCATGGGTGGCTTTCTGAGGTACTTTCCCAGGCTTGGTGAAAGGGAAAATCTGTAAGAAACCCGTAGATCCAACCAGCAGCGGAAATGCCAAACCATGCCGTTTCACATGACCAAACCAAAACAACAATGGCTTTGTCTGAAAATAAGGCAACCCATTGCATCACCTATCCCGGTGTATCCCAGTATGTCCCTGCAAATCCCTATAAGTCTCTGTTTTTGGTTGGTTAAATCCGCAGTCTTTCTTCTAGCGTTTTACCCTTATAAGTACATATTATATATATATACCTTTTTCTTACATAACTTTGTATATGTATATATACTCCATTACGTTTATAAGCCATTATAAATCATTATTTGTCAATCATACCCCCATCAACAACTCCAAAAACCCACCATGGCCGGGCCTGGAAACGGCACGACCTGCGTCCGATCGCCCACCCGCAGGCGTAAGGCATGCGCACGCAACGATGGCACCTGGTTGTCGCCACTGGGGGCTGGCTTTTTATGGGAAAATATACGGTGAAAACCCCAGAAAATGTATGAATATGGGAAAACTGAGTTTTCTCAATAAAAGCAAGTGTGGGATACAGCTATAGTTAAATTTGTAGGAGGATCATTAACTGGATTGTATACGGTCCTCATCTTGTCATTAAGCGGGTCAGTATTTGACAATTCGAGTGATAATTTCTTAACGCTGCCAGTTGTATTAACGACGTGGGGAAAATTGATCCTCTTCGCTTGGGGTGTGGTTGGGGTGGGGGTGGGCAATAACGTTCATGTGCACTTGCACACTGCACCGCCGCTACGGTGGAAAAGTCTTACGTTGCATAAGGCTGTGCTCTTAACTTCTTCAAGCAACTTCCAACACACTCTTGATGCTACGCTCTGAACTTCTTCAAGTAACTTCCAGCACGCTCTTGATGCTACACTCTTATAATATGCACAGCTGGCAGCGGCTGTAGAAATTGTGGCCACGATTTGTGGAGCAAGATGGCAGAGGTCTTTTCAGAGTGAAAAAAAGAAGTTGAATGTAGTTCAATGTAGTTCAATATAGCTGAATAGCTGGTTTGATTTGTCTGAAGCTACTTCGCTTACTTGACCCACTGGAAATACCTGGTGCAAGAAACGTTTAAATATGTTTAAATCATGCCGCAATACGAATACGGACGCAACCTTGTTAAATAATCCACTTGCACTTGCACTTGGCGGGTAGTATGCGTAGCATATGGGGAAAAAAAAGAACATGTACAGTACATTATCATAATATTTTGCGCATATTCTTCAGATAGTCATAGGTTAATATTCAGATATTATTTTATATTTGAAGTGAGAATTGGCTAATCCAATTATATACATGTCGTTGGTAACTTTACACTGGTTACAATCAATTGGTGTTATACACATCATGTTACATCATCTCTCAATAACATTCCATCCGACTGCTGCCAGGCACTTACTGTACAACTGCTGCAGGCAGTTTGGGCCCTACACCGGCACCTGGAACTTCAACATTTGGATGGCATTCCAATCAGTAAATATGTCATAAAACATCCGGATTTTACACGATTTTACCATGTTTTACCATCCTTCTGTACAAACCTGGCTGGAATGATTCAGAAAAAAAAAAGAATTGGAATAATCCTCCCAAGGCCATGTCCCAAGGCCTGTGGCAAGCGGTCCTGACCAGGATCGTTTCCAAAAAATCGGCCCTGACCAATTGTCATCCCAGCAGGCAGCCAGTCCTCCAAGGACCATACGCGGCCAAAGGGGCTTTCCTACCGTGCCAGCTGTGCGTGAAAAGCTTCGCGCAGCCAAGGGAAATCGGAACCCTAACGGTTGACGGTTGCGAGGAAACAAATACGATGGTGAAATCTGACAGGTGATGGTCTATGGTTTAGTATTGGGTTTACCCTGGGAACCATCACTGGGGTTGTTGCATGTTGTTGCAACCACCACATTTGGAGTCACTCAAAGAAATTCCCTGTGTCCAAATGTCACCTTCACATATCCATCTGATCCCTTCAACGTGTTTCCGGTGTCCCTTAAACATCCACCATTTCAAAGTGCCTACAGGAACCCTGCCACCCACCCACTCTCAAACTTGTCCTTTGGCTCCCCTGGCAAGGTCAGTGATGACATGGTCCAGGCTAATGAGCAGTGCAGCTGCAAAGTTTCGAGATCATGATCTGAGATCTCAAGGCCAAAGTCTTGCCTGAAACGCGCGGCGCCCGATGCGCGTTGAACCCCCAGGATTATGGCAACTATCCAAGCTGATGTTACCCCATGTCTAATTGCAATGTGTCATGATGTTTCATGGTTAGCCCATGTCCAACCATCATTTTGGATTGTTAGTCCATCTCTAACTGCCAATGACTGATGGTTAACCCATGGTTAACCACAATTTTTGGGATGGTTAAGGGAAAATTTCCCGACGATATCGCCAAGCCACGCGCAGCCTCGCAAGCGCTGGGCCAGCCCGCGCAGCCAACGGGCAGATGCATCAGAGACAGAGACCTCGAATCAGTAATGATTTCCTTCACATAATAGTCAAAATCGATATATATATATATATAT
>Ga0126342_10000337_pt1 | contig 47155 bp, 46 predicted proteins | sample Cyp1metagenome_FD_92528 | JGI IMG/M metagenome (GOLD analysis project Ga0126342, IMG submission 92528) | Coral microbial communities from Lord Howe Island, Old Settlement Bay, Australia - Cyphastrea 1 metagenome | ecosystem: Host-associated > Invertebrates > Cnidaria > Coral ...
GAAGAAGAAGAAGACGAAGAAGAATAAGAAGAAGAAGAAGAAGAAAAAGAAGAAGAAGACGACGACGAAGACACGTTAAATTAGCAGAATTATACACATGTCAATGCATATTACTTTTATGACTATATATTTATGACTATCACATATATAATATATAATTATATATATATATATATATATGTATATTGACATACGCATAGCACCCCAGATATTTTATAGAGATACATTACGTCCGGAGAAGGATAGAGTGTGCCATAGTGTGCCATGTTGTTTTGCTTTGCTGCGCTTCGCCGCTTCGCGCGCTGCAGGAGACAGAGGACTTAGATACCCCTTTAGCTGCTCGCTGCTTGCAGGGGCTGGGCTTGGCATACAACGGATGTGGAGACGCAGAGGCTGCACTTGAACCGCTGCAAGCAGCAAGGAGACGAGTTTCAATCAATGCCTGAGAGATCCTAGCAGCAGCTTTAATCATTGAAGAGTGCAGGTGAGGTTCAGGATTTATATGACATGCTTGGACTCTCTCTCTAATAAAGCTATGGCAGGAAGTATCAGCATAAGGATGTGTATATAAGGGTGAAACAGAATCAGACTCATTCTGAAATGATACTCTAACCTTAACATCAGAATCCGATTGCAAACCGTGTGGAGTGTTCAATAACAAACTCCGATGTTTGGCTCTCTCTCTCTCTCTCTTTTATCTCTATGATTCTCTATGTGCAAAGCATATACTTGCAATGTTTTGATGTCTGGCTTAAGTGGCATAAGTTTGGTTCGTTGCGAGGACTATATTGGAATGGCGAGGTCGTATTGGTACAGAAGATGGCTCCAGGTGTCTCCTTGCGCTGGGCGATGTCTATGCAGAGCTTGATGACTTCGAAGAGGTGTGAGGGCCGAACGGCCTGATTCGCGATTCATTTTTCTTTCCTCTGTGACAATATGTGACATACATCAGGCATCTAATATGGCATCATTAGGGAAACCAGGCAAGATTCAGCTGAGAGATCTGAGAGGTTCTGGAGCTGGTTGCATGCTGGTTGCCAGGGATCCCTCTGAAATCTAGGTGCCAAATATCCCCAGCATGTGATGCATTCCATGCTGCTGCAGGCCCTCCATTGCTTTGAATTGGTTTGCCTTAATGCTGAAGTTGGCACAGCTGCGGATGTGTGCATTGAACCTTTGCTTCTCCCGATTTTTTTCCTTATTTTCATCATCATTTTGAAACATGTTGAATCATTTTTTATCATCGTCATCATCATAATCATCATCATCATCATCATCATCATCATGATCATGATCATGAGTGGATGCAGTGAATCGTATCCTTGATCTGAGGAAACCTTGGCCAGTCCACTACACACTACACTTTGCATTCAACCAGTTGTCTTGTTGTCTTGTGATGTCTTGTGTTGCTTTTGGATGCTTTTGGCTTTGGATGAGAAGTCTCAGTGTGCGACCCGTCAGCACTTCTCGTGTTGCAATCTGAGGACGTCGAAGATCTCTTCGAAAAGATCGAGGATGCACGCCTGCAGCTTCGGCATTCCGATGCCCGTCGGCTTTTCGGCGATGAAGACGATGCAGGTGAAAAAGGTCCTGTGATTCCCATGCAGATCTTTCCAGATCTTTCCAGCATCAGTCACGATCACGGATCGAAAAGTAGAGGTAGGACAGAGGTCGAGAAAATGTGGCCAAAGTGACCATTAAAAAAGGCCATTTCGGAGGGCAGAAGATACAGAAGTGCAAATTGGGACCGAAGCATTTGTGAACTGGTCTGCGGAAATCATGGGCTCAATTAGCCGGACTTGCCATGATTATATATATATATAAAAAACCATGATAGGCTGAAACCAGCTTGTTCAGCTTGTACCAGTCATACAAGGATGTCAAAGGACAAGCATGAGAATTACTTCCCTTGGCTGCTCTAATCGCTGAGAGCAAGCTTTTCACAATAACTACGTGATAATCTCATCAAGCATCATCAAGCCATATCTATCCGATGCTGCTCCAAATTCCAAACAGTTGTCGCTTCTCAACCCAGCTGTGGTTTGGCAGGGAGATTTCGGAAGTATTTTTCTACAATAAGGATGCCAAGAGCGTACTCATGGATATTTAAAGCATCTTAAAGCCATTCGAAAACAACCAAGTCCCGTGACAACATGATGAGCGTCCGCCCATTCGTTTCCGGGCCACCATGCGTCAGGGCGCCAGGCAGGCTTATCAATTGGATCTTAGATGATTTCAAGATGAAGCGTGGCATGGTTCGGCGTGACAGGAAAACCCCTGCCCTGTCTGACTTTGGGGGCCCGGCTACATCACTGATACATTGACCGGAAATTCAGCAAACCGGCCGCCCTGTGTATGTTCTTTTGTTAAGTGGATTGCCTCCATTCACGTTGCTGTTTTGCAGACATGCATAGACACGCAGAATTACTATTAATTACATGTGTTTGTTCAATGCCATGTGCCACACCATCCGAAGTCCTCAGGCTCAAGAACCCTCCTCCATTATGTAGAGTAGAGGAAGGTGTGATTCTCTTGCAGCATGGGTGGAAGTGGCTCCAAAAGCCATGTCCAGTCCATACCCAGATCGGATGATGAAACTTCTCCACGGAAATCGATGTTTGCCATGGATGGTTTCTTGGAATTTTGGTGCATTATTTTTACTGTGACTACTGTGTCCTTTGGGTTCTTGGTGCATATCATTGCATCATATCTAGTTATCTCACAATATCTCACAATTTATGGGCCTCCAAATCCACCCAAGGGCGTCTTTCATCGGACGGGTTGTGGCTGATTTTTGCTCCAGGTTTGGACGTCTCCAAGGGCCTTACGAGCCGTACCAAAGGCAAACTGGAGCAGGATGAGCCTCGGCAACTGGTTCATGCCACTGAAAGAGGAGGCTCCTTGGCCTCAAGTCACTCACGACAAGTACGCCGGAGAATCCCCAACGATGACCAACGTACGTCCAGTTCAATATGTATATATATATAATATAATTCAATCCTTAAGATCATGTTCATTTTGCTATGCTGGAGGTGTTTTGCTTGGCGAGTGGCACGCATGGCATGGGTGAATGATGAGGGTGATGGCATGGGAATGACCTCAATATATCTTAGCGTCGCTGCAGAGTCTGCATGAGTCTGCGGAGTACACAATTTCAAAAGTCAAGTTGTGGACATGCTTGCAAGCATCCGAGTTCCAGTCGTGTGCTCTTAGGTTTGGATATTGAGGATGCACAGGGCAATCGAAAACCTTTGCCCATGGATGCTGTAAAGTGGTTTAAGCAACTTGGCTTTTGGAGAGAGGACATAGGACCTTACAAGACCTTAGAATTTTTGAAGCCTTGAAGCCTGGTTCTTGACGGATTTTGGCAGAAATTACCTGGATGGAGTTTTCTCAGCCAAGGAATCGCAATAACGAGGCTCTCTCTGGATCGTTAGCTTTCGTGCCCTGGATTTTGCAAGAGGCCTACCTGCAAGGCGACGTGCATCCGGAAACTCTGGTTCTTCACAGAGGTTCTGGTGCCGTGGTGTTTTCGGATGCAAGTGGTTTTACAGCTCTGACCGAGCGGCTGGCACTGAAAACCAACGGAGCCGAACTGCTCTCGCAATGTTTGACATCATTCTTTACGCCACTAATTCAGTTTCTCGATTGGAAATGATTGGAAGACTGGCGCAAATTTACAGTCGTAGCAGTGGTTGAAATTGGGATTTGTGATGCATCAGAAATGTGCAGAACACCCCACACATGCAGTCTGTGAGATTCTCAGTAAGCCTCGAAACCCGTGTTGAATTCCAGACACAATGGACTTCGCTGCCAGTTGCCTTCAGCTTTTTATTCTTGATTCGGACTTATCATACTTACTCATACTTATCCTGAACTCAGGCTTATCAATGCGTACAGGGGTGACGTCATCAAATTCAGCGGTGATGCTTTGATGATCTACTTTCCAGCATCATGGCATTGCAAGAGGCTCTTCAGTGCCACAGGAAAGGCGGCAAAATGGATGCCAACAGACGAGGTTGTCACACGTACATCGTTGTACTGTTTCCAAATCCGTTCCAGCTGTCTCAGCTGCATACGTCATGTGTAATGACTGTGTAACGCAGATCGAGTTTCTGCATACTTCTTTTACTGCTGGGTCCGACTCTTGACTTGAAGAGTTGAAGGGCCAACATAAGGCTAACAGAACAGAAGAGGACAACAAAGATGGACAGCGCAAAACAAAAATCATCATGACTCACCATGAATCATAAAACACCATAAAATAACCAATTTCATCCAATGCTGATTGTTTGGGTCGTTGACAAAGGCAGTGGACGATGCGGCCACTGGCGATCAGTCCAAATTCAAAGTGCCTCCGCATGGGTCCTTCCATCAGCCGGCTGCATGCTTGCATTGTGTGGGTTTGACGCAATGATTCTATAAATGCAATCAATTGTATATTATTATTACATAATTTTGACTGCAATTGTGGTCAAAACATTGCGTATCGATCCTTTAATCTACCTATATGAGAATTATATAACTTATCAAATTTCCAATGAATTCAAGTTCTCAGGGTACAATTTACTTGTGGCGCTAAGCGCTCATAGTAAGAGTGCCTTTGTCCTTGTTGGATCTTGGCCAAAACCATTGTCTGAGCGTATTGAATTTCAGCTGGCAAGTGCCCAGGATATCGGGCCGATGGCGACAGCAGTTCTGCGAGCTTGCGCATGCTGCATTGAGAACTTTGGATTGCGTAAAGTGCAATGTGGACTGGGGCCGGTTGTCAGAGAGTGTGTAAATGTGTGTAAGGAGAGTTCTGTAGAACCTGACGCACACGATTCAACTCGTTTGATCAAGCCTGGGCCGAAATGATTTCATAAGACTTCAGACTATTTCAAACCGTGCCAGTGCTGGGACAATACCAGAACAAACCATAACAAACCGGGCTTTTGGCCCAGCGAAGATTCCTACATGACATCCAGATCGAGTGCAAACGGGCAAGTTGTTTTTTTATTTGGCAAGCACGAATGTGTCCCCAAGCTGTTTTCACAATGTCAGGGCTTTCATGGGTCTGTCAGGGTGGCGATCGGAAGACTTCCTGCCACGGGACTTCAAAGCCAGCATTCAATATTCAACCAATTTCAACCATCTCAGTATATCTCAGCTATGGGGAGCTGAGGATTCAGAAACGTTTGCACATGTTTGACACGGGTGTCGATGGCGTACGCCTCTGCCTCCACATCGGCTTGGGATGCGGGGAGGCCGCGAGGGTTTGTGTTGGTGAGTGTGCTCAAAACATCGCGAAACAATGTTTCATTTGGTTTGATCACCGTAAGATATAATTTAATCAGATGTAAATGATGTAATCAGATTCCATCAGACTCCCACCTTCGTCGCACGACTTGTGGCTTTTGCTTCCTGTGCAGATTGCCATTTTGCAAGTGGGCGGCATTGAGCCACCGGAGACTGCCATTCCCCGCTCTGAGTACATCATCGCAGGCCAGACAGACCATTGCTTTCTAGTAAACATTTCATGAGAGTTCTTTGTGGCATGTCGCAATGATTTGAATGCTTATAGAACATGAATATACGCATTATGTACTTATCAATATAATCTTATATGATCTTATATGCTTGTATACTTATATGAAGGTATGTATGTATGTATCTATGCGCGCACCTATTCTATATATATACACATATGATCATATATGTATATATTGGACATAGGTAGCCAAGAAGATTACACGAGTATTTGTTGTACATACTATGGGCGCTTGTTGATGGCATCCTGGATGTCGTTGGTCACTCAGCCGGACTCAGCCAACTCAGCTGATCTCAGCTGCCGCTGATTCCTGAGGAGCTCCATTGGAGCAGATCTCCATAGCTGAACCGTTGGCAAAGAATGGAGAGACTTGTTTAAGCCCTCAGGCATGGGAGCATGCAGCTTGTCTTGGAAGCTCATGCTATGCACATCATTGCACATCTCGATGCATCATTGTCCAGCCTTGTCCGTTTTTGTTTATATGCCTATAACCCAATAGAATATATATATATATACCAACTTTATTTTCGTCCAGCTTTGCACATCATGAGCGTATCGTCGACATCCAGCACGATTCGTGCACTGAAGAGCTGTCACATCAGCCAGTTCCTTTCAAGGTCAAAGACTACATTTTCGCAGATACCAGCAGGGAACTAGACACTGGGATCGCAAGGGAACCTGGTTCAAACGGCCTTGATCAGCGCAGAAACAGCGTGCGGTTGTGATAGTGGCTGAGGAGATCATTGTTGTTGTTAACTGTTAAACTTGATTAAATTTTGTGTTTTCGTTTTTGCTGTTGCTATTCTTGCTGCTGTTGGCTGTTGCTGCTGTTGCTGCAGCTGATGAAGATGAATCATGAACTGGACTGCGGCTGTAGCCAAGGAGAACGATGCCTTTAAATTGCTGGGGAGATTGGATGAGTCCAAGTTCACCTTCCCAACGGTGAAAGCTTCAGCTCAAGAAAGAGACACACGAAAGGCTGGGGGAGTTGGCGAAGCCTATCAGGAACTTATTTCCATCCCATGGGGCTAGCGGAATATGGGATGCTAATTAATTACTGATGATGTGTCTTGAAATCGCTTTGAAAGCATGACCACTCGTGACCTTCTGTTGCTTTGGGCGCAACAAATGAACGAAGAAACTTTGGAGATCTTTGGAGTCTGGAGTGGTAAAAACAACAATGTGTTCAACTGGACGAAGTAGCAAGCAAGGTGGTAGATCCATTTTGACATGTTGCAGAAAGGGGGGTATCAATGGTTACCGATGGGTACCAATGGAATGGGTACCAGTATCGGCAGCATCCTGCCAGTCATTACAGTCTCCACACTCTCCGCTCCACCGAACCGCAACGCTGTCGACTCATATCCCCAACACAAATTGGACGGCTTATCATTGCGATATGCTTACTCTCCCCAACAGTTGTATGATGTTGTATGGCTTTCATGCCTGTGTGGCAGGACAACCAGTTCACCATCGCTGAGCTAGATGTTATCCGCAAGTTCGTGCCATCCGCGGTGTTTAAGCAGATTGAGGATGGCACCCTTACCTATGTGAACGAGATGCGTCTCTTGGGCTGAGCTGTTGGTTAAGAAGATGTATGAAGCAAGCAGTCTTCGGATTCACTCGATGAATGGAGAACTAGGCATGTCAAGCGGCTTGCCAAAGCGTGAGCTTTGGAAGGTGACCCCGACCTCATTCCCCGCATGGAAGGAGAGGGTCCTTTCTAATATGTATATATATATACCTATCACATTCATTCATATTCTGAGATATCCTAAGCAGATTGCACGCAGAAATATTATGCAGAATATGTTCAGCAGGAATTCTGACTCCCTACAGTGGTATGTACCTGAGGCCTGAGAGCCGGTTGATCAAGTTGACTCCCTCTGAAAAGTCTTAAAGATGCTTTTAGAAGCGCTCTTTGATTGATAAATAAAGTTGTCATAAAGTCACTAAAGTCGTTTTGTTGCTTTGAAATGCCAAAAGTTGAGCTGGGTTAAGCAAACGAAATTGCGGATAAGATCAAACGAAACAAATCCTTCGTGTCATACAGACTTGTCAGCTTCATTGTGCCGTATCCCCCGCCTTCAGGTAACATCTCAACACTATTCATCTCTTGCTCTGGCGTTGACGTTAGCAGAGATGAGGGTGCTAATACAGCTCAAGAGCTCATGGTGTCGGTGCAGCGGATTTGCTACGCTAATGATGCTCAGCTCTGATTGATACTTTTCCAAGGGACACCGGTGCTTACAGTTCTCCAAGACGTTTCCGTTTCAAAGCTGAAACACTTGAAGCTGGCACTTGTTTTGTCAGGAGGGTACCCTCAACAAGTTCCTCATCGACGACAAAGGCATGCTTTTCCTTCTGGCATATGGGTTGCCACCTCTAGTGCACACAGACGATGCAACGCGCGCTGTTTTGTCCTGCTTCGACATTGTGGCTTGCACGAAGTAGCACTGCTTAGTATCATTTTTCAGGGTGAACCACTTTCCACATCCCCTCCTCATACCTTCTCACAGTACCATATTACCGACATGGTGAAGTGCAGGCACTCGTTGTTTGTGTTCAGCGATGTCAAGTTTCTTTATTCATGCATGTCAGGAGTGATCCATGCGAGGTCATTGGACAGTCGACCTGAAACTCTCCGAGATATCAACTCCTTCATATGGTGATGACAAGAGACGAAACGATTACACTAGTAACAGATAGTAACAGTATCAATCTCTTTCGATGAATGCACCAGCTAAAATGCAAGGAGGAAGCATGATGTGTTTGATTGTGTTTGTATGCATTGGCGAATGGTTTTCAAGATTGACTGGAATGATGATCAAATCCCACCGAGGTCCAAGCTTTCGAAAAGTTGGGCCTCATTGCACGGTGTGGCGTTTCAACTGGACGCGCCTACTGCGGGGTTTGTGGCAGTGCTGAGCGTGACTCTTTCGCAAGACACACGCACAAGTATTAGTATATATTATATGATATTCGGCATGTATACGTGAAGATAAAATCACAATTATAATCAATTATATTGGTTTGCCGCACATGATAGATGAGTTTCTCCACGATGTTGTGGCCCCCTTTGCTGTATCTCTCCAGTTGCTGCCTGTTTGCTGCAACCGCTTCCTCGCTTGGCGACTGGTGGGATTTTGAATAGATAGAAGATGAACATTTTGATGGACAGATCGCTGGACCGAATATAGTCCTGGAAAATGTAAAGATGAATGCATGAATCTGGCATTTCTTGTGTGTAGCTCTGAATGGCTCCTGCGAAGGCATGGAATACACTGTGCTTGGAGATGCAGTAAACTTGGCGGCCCGTTTAATGGCAAATGCGCCGGCCAACGGAATTCTCATCGATGAGAGCACCAAGAGACATGGCTGCAACGGTGTGAAATTCTTGTTGAGTGTCACTTGTGAGTGGAAGGTTGGTCTGGGCAGTTCGCGCAAAGCACAAAGACTCAAGTCTCTCGACATTTTGTAGAAACAGAATAGACGAGATAAATGGGAACAAGACATTGCAAAAGCCAGTCTTACTCGACGAGATGGAGAGAGAGAGAGAGAGAGAGAGATAGAGAGAAATTGCAAAACACATTTGGTGGCCTACATGATGAGTAGCAAACCTACTTCGCACAATTCCCCCAAGGATGCGATGTACTTTGGAAATCTCAGTGGAAGACTTAAAGCCCATCAAAGTGAAGGGACTCTTGGATGCATCGGATGCGTCAGATGGAAGACCATGTGTAGTTTGCTGGAAAGTGGTTGGTTCCAATGCAATTGATACTGGTAGCATGCGGAAAGGGCAAACATGGGCGATGGAGCACAAGAGAGAGAGAGAGGCAAACCAGGGCAAATTTTCTCCCATGAGTTACTTCACACACCCCCTTGCCCTCAAAAACCAAAATAGGCGAATAGATGTGAATCGCATTTATTGTGGTAGCACTCCAGTCAGACACACACACACAGAGACTTGTTCTTGGGACATCTAGCCTTGTTTGCAAGCACTTCTGCTTCAACATGCTGCGAGTTTGATGTTTAGTAGCCGGCACAATCCTGCTTGAATTCCCTCACCACTCCTAGTGTCCGATCCTTTTTCTTAGGTAAAGCCCAAGCCGTGAAGATTTTCAAGCCGCACATGGCCCACTGCAATCCACACGTAGGCTGGAGGATATGCCGACAGCTTGCGGCTGAGGTTCTGAGATAGGGGTGGTGGAATTGGCATTTGTATGCATTTATGATTCGATCGTTTATTTATATATTTGTTGGTTGTTAGCCTTGCACTAGACTCACTAGATGCTTCAAACAAGGATAATGCCACAAATGCATTTCAGCATACTTCAGCCATCTTCAGCCTATTGTGGGATACTGCAGCATTTGCACCATATGACTAGTCTTGCAAGCAGAGGAATAGAGACCCACGATGAAGATCGATGAAGATCGATGAAGATCGATGAAGATCGATGAAGTAGACTTATATGTAGTGGTGTCGGGTGTGACAAGAGGTGACAAGAGGTGAACATTCGAGCAGTGCTTTGTGACAGGTGTTGGCCCAGGTGGGAAGATCGCCTTCCCGTGGTATGACCGGAGCCTGATAACAGGCGATGGCTCGGGTGACAAGTCTCAGCTTGCGGAAGTTCTGCAGGCTGGATGCCAGGACAGAGATACCTGACGACAAGGTTTTTGCATATTTTTGCCTTGAACTTACTTTCTGGCTTTTTCTGGATTTTGATAGGAACAAAAGGATGCCACCAATCAAGACATGTCGAAACCAATCACCATGTTCTGCACATCTTTGTGCCGTGGGTGCTTGGAAACCTCGTTTAGTGAGTTTAGTGTGTTACTTCTACGACACGCGCAGTCCAACGTCCAGAAGCTGTGCAGCCTTCCAGATTGGCCAGGGATTTGCCACTTGGGCTGATGATTATGATATGATTATGTGATGTTCTTTGTCATGTCAGACTGATCAAAGATGCCTCCACACTGCCATGCTTCAATATATTTCAATATCTTCAATATGAGATCATTTTTGGCCAACAGCCCGCCAGGCAAGATACAGAACCTGCTGGGCGGTATGCATGATGAAAGTCTTCATGCACAGGTGCCATATGCACCACCAAAGGCTACAGCCAAACCAGAGCCTTTGCCCGCCAACAGCCCTCTTAGCTCTGGCGGTTCAGTGGTGCTTCAGGCCAGACTTTCTTGGGTTCGGGGAAGTGAGGCAGGTAGCGAGAAGCGAAGAGCATTTGAAAACTGTGAGCTGCAGTGAACATGGGAAGCTTCCAAACATAGACTTAGACCTGATATTGAAGACTCCGTAGGTGGCTCTCCTGGACTTCTTGCTGTTTGACATCTAAATCCAAACAGATCTAAACGGTCGTGTCGGGTTGGAGACATGTGGGGCGTTTGTTTTTTTTCTCTCAGTGCTCTTCACACTGGCATTTTGAAGCCGATTCCCAGGGGACAGCTGGGCTTGGCAAGATTGAACTGGCCCAACATGCGGCAACCTGGCATACAATTGCAAGTATTGCATCTGCCAACGCTGCTGCTGGTACTGCTTCGAATCAGAGAACAGCGGATTTCCAGACTGTAGATTTCTCGACTTCCAGCGTGTTGGAGCTGTTTGCAATCTTTCAATTCAAATATCTTCAGATGAACTTCCAGTCCTGCTTGTCCCTTGAAAACCTTGAAACAGGTAGTCTATGCAGCTCGGAAATATTTCACTATGCCTGTCATCGGGACGATGGGTCCTCGGACACAGGACCTTTGCAGATGGCCTGATGGGGTGGTCCTATGAAGTCATACAGTACGTACCACAGTGAGGAACTTTCCAAAAAATCCACTCATCCACTTTAGAGACGATTTGGTGATATTTGGTGAAGCTATGTGAAGCTGATGTATTTGTTGTTTCAACCGTTGCCGTTGATAGGACCTTGCGCGGATGGGTCACGAGATGGTGAAAAGCTGCTTGGGAGCTTACCGTCATGCTGTTGATCCTTCTCTTCCGGAATCTGACGAAGCTGCGCTGAGCAGCAAGACTTGCACACGTATGCTTCTATTTTGGGTTGGGTTGGATGATGTCATCCTGCATGATCAAAGAATATCAAAGACATTCATGCCAATCATCGCCAATCATCGCCAAAGCAGTGGGCCCTCAATGGGCCTCATGCCTCGTTACTCGTTGTCTAAGGCAAGCTGCTACCTGGCATGCCTAACTGTGATGTGATCGCTCAGCACCTCCAAGACGTGGAAAATGGAGATGTGCATGAAGACTCCCGTGTCTCAGCGCCAGATACAACCCAGCAATGCCTCAGCATCCTCAGCATGTTCCTGACATTGTCCTGCTGATGTGGCCTGTGTAAAGCACCATGGTCACACAATCACTGGCCAGAGCCGCCTGTGTTCAAACGTTCTACTACCTGCTGAGGCATTTCAGTGCTGCACGAGCTGGTTGATGTGGGGTTGGACATCATTCAAAAACTCAGCAGTCATGTCAGTCTCATTATTGCTTCAGAGCTGCAATATGCTGCCATAAACGACTGCAGCTGACAGCAGCTGACAGCAGCTGATAGATAGCATCACGGTGATAATTGGCAGACTTGGCAGTGGGCTACAGTATGCTACAGTGGCAACTTTGGATTCTGCATGATTTTGCTCTTCTTGCTGCAACCACTTTGCATCTTCGTTTCTCTTGGTTCTCTCAGGTTTGCCAGCTTGAGCTTGGCACCACTCTGTTCCCAAAGACGCTGCAATACTTCAATTGCTTCTATGAGATCGTCGCAAAGCTTCCGTGGCTGCACAGACCTGTTGTGGTTCATTTGTAACTTATGCAAACAGCTGTCATTTAGATCAACATATGCAAGGACCAGAAGGGCTACGAATAATATTACAAGCAAGCAAGCTAATTCATCCAAATATGTTGTGCGCATACGACGTCACTGAACCGTGAAATCAGCAAACATGTCCTGTAGGGTGGATATGGGGCTTTTGTGGATTAGCTTGTGCTGAAGCACCGTTTCGGGATGTTGTTGGTGAGGTTGATGAGGCTCGTAGAAGAAAGGGGAGCTCACCCTGTGACACTGTGGACTCTGTGCAAGAACCCGGACATGAACCTAGAATTCATGAAGGCTGGTCTGTGGTGTCATTAATTACACTATGATTGGATGTGTTGTGACGTATTGATGAACCATATACTTCCAAACCTATCTATCCAAACAGAACTTGGCTACTTTACGCATCTTTACGCTACTTGCATTCATTTGATATGCCAAATGGACCTATCTTTGTCTATGCCTGACATCCTGGAAGGCTTCCGTCGCGAAGGGTTGGCACATGGACCTCGCAGGCTTGTCCCAGGACATTTGTCAGGAATACATGGCTGCGCATTTGGAGGTGCTGCGGCATGAATTAAGGAGACACTGGATGTAAGCTGCAGCTTGCCGTGCGAAGTTCCTAGCAAAATCGAGAGAGAGAGAGAGAGAGACTCGATTTCTAATACTGGACCTTTAAGCACAAGAAGAAGACATGATTTGTCTGAAACTCTGACCCCAATATTGAGCAAGTTTGGTGTTGATGCTCAGCTTTTGGCTGCACCCCATAGTTGGGCCCCAGTCAGGCAAGAGGTTCGGACACTTGGACCAAGGTGCCACTAGGAGTCATCCCTGAGCAAGTTGTGAGCTTTGTCTACAAGATCTCCCTTGGGAACCCTCTCTACATCAGAGCTGCTCGAACAAAGTTGGATTTATTTGGTGCATGGTGGTCCAGTAGAGTCTGGCATGGTCTGGTATTGTTTCACACGCTTGAGATTTCTGTAGACTTGCAGCCACCATCCCAGCTAGAGCACTTCAGGAAGCCCTGGGTCAGCTACTGGCTGACGGCCACATAGATGTCCGAGATGGTTCGGAGGTGGAGCAGAACATTGAGGACAGACTGAAGCAGATAAACAGATGAGACGAGTTCCTGGCTGTCCAGATTTCTTTGCAGTCTGCCTGCTTAGTTGGGGTTTTCAACCCTCTGCAAGTTATATAATTATGTCGCGGAGACCAGATGTGACTGGGATCGATTGTGACAGAATAATGCAGAAGACTCAGAAGACGGAATGACAAAGTCGCGCGCAGTTGCTTGCCAACTGGCTTCTTGATCTTCTTGGGTGTGTCCTCCAGGACTTGGAATCGGTCGAGATTGCAAATTGGTTTGGGCCCTGCGGTTTTGATTTGTTGAACACTGCACTATACTGCACTGTTGGACCGTGTGCCCATTTGTAATGCTTCGCCTTTTCCACTTGTCCTCCTCCAAGGTCTCACACATCCATGGTTGGCGAAACAATGTGTTTGCTGGAGTCGTTAGATCCCTTGCAGGCAGGATCATGGTTACAATAGCATGCAATAGCTGATCTTCCTTTTTTGTGAGCGCCAACTCCTGCAAAGGTCTTCTGGTCTCAGACATGTGACAATGAGAGTTTCGGGTGGTTGAGCTATGTTGAAATTGGTTGCGTGTTGTTGCCAGGCTGCTGTGCTGAAGGTCAGTACAGTTTTTACCAGCCCTTTCTCATTGCAAGACCTTGCATCCAGTTCTTGCTCCAGGCTTTGATCTGCAACGAGGGAGTGCAGCGGTGAAAGAGAATGGAGCATCAACAAGTCATTCTGATAGGAAGAGTCACATGAAAGAATTGCAAGAAAGCCAGAGGCTGAAAGTAAGTGTGCAAGATTGAGAACTATTTCTAGCATTTTCAAGCAGATATTAGCTTGGGATTACACGGTTCATTTGATGGAACTCAAGCCTCCTTTTGTTGCTTCATGCCCATATTTTTTCGGGTCCCTTTCTTGTGTGGGGATGTACAGTAGTTAATCCCCACCAACCAGCCAGCTCTCTCAGGTGGTCCGGCTCAAACTATTTTGACTACATGAGACTCTTCCATGCGGTCACGGACGGGCAAGTCAGTCAGCCTTGCATCGCAGCAGAGCATGGTCATATCCATCATATACGATTATCATATATCATTCATATACCATTATCATTATACACAACCGATTTGCCACGGCACAGCGTGTGCACTGTTTGCGCTGGTCCCTGGACAGGAGCTTGAAAAGAGAGGGATCTTAGAGAAGCAGCCCTTCAAGCGAAAGCTGGACTCAGGGCCTTTGCTTGTGAGGACAGGGTTTGGGAGAATGGGGTAACGGGTCTACCATCCTTCTGAAATAGATGATAATGAATGCTCGCAGCTTTTCAAGGGGCGAAGTGGTGAAGATGAAAGGTGATGAAGCGAGCACGATGCAAGATTTGAAGATGCTTGTATATGCTTCTATAATCTTCTATATATAGGCTTTTGATTTCCCAAGCTAGGCAATTCGTTTTAGCCCTTTGCCATGCGAGGAGCCATTCAGTCTTGACTGGCCGGCGAGCCAGCACCAAGAAGGAACCCTCCAGGGGCCTGAAGGACGCAAGTCAGGTCAAGCGTTGGCGTGAACAGTGCGTTTTTCTTGTGTTTCCCCACTTATAAATAATGATCCTACACACTTTCTGTCACGTATTGTAGCCAGCCTATCTATCCAAAGCCCACCATGGTCTAAGTCTACAGTCTAAAGCTGCTTTTGTTTGAAGGACTCCTCGAGCGATCAGAGAAGCCCGGCAGCACCTGCATTTGCCATAGTTCAGTAGCTGCAGAGTCATTGGCTGTCGGCGAACTTTTTCCTCCATCATGATTTTTCACTATGTTTTATCTTGTGTACTCTTGTGTGGAGTATGCCCGTGGCCCTGTGAATCCTTAGCCAGGGGATGCCAGGGGAAATTTGATGTGGCCAAGGGGAGCTTCAGATGTTCGAGATGAAGAACTTGCTCATCCGCAAAGTCGGAGGGTCGATGCTCCTGGAGGCGCAGAAGAAGAAAGTGAAACGACAGGCGTTGCTCATCTATAATATGGATGGGGTTCAGCTATAAGACCCAAGACATAGTGGTGTGGAAACATACCGTACCATGCCATGCCATAATCAATCCATCCATCTATCTATCTATCCATCTATCGATCATTATCGATCTATCTAATCTAATCTAACCTGATCTAATCTAATGCAATTTAATCCAATCTAATCCAATCTAATCGATCTAATCCAATCGAATTGATCTAAGCCATTTAATCGATCTAATCCATCTAATCTATCTTGTCTATCTGATCTATCTTGTCTATCTTGTCTATCATCTTATCGATCTGGTCTATCTTATCGATCTTGTCTATCTTATCTTATCTACCTTACCTTATCTATCCTATCTTATCTATCTTATCTTATCTATCTTATCTTATCTTATCGTATCAATCTAATCTTATCTATATTATATATGTTATCTATCTTATCTATCTTATCTATCTATCTTATCTATCTACCTATCTATCTATCTATTCTAATCTAATCTAATCTAAATCTAATCTAATCTATTCTATCTATCTATCGATCTATCTATCCATCTATTCTAATCTAATCTAAATCATCTAAGCTAACCTAATCTAATCTAATCTATTCAATCTATCTTATCTATCTTATCTATCGTATCTATCTTATCTATCTTGTCTATCTTATCTATTTTATCTATCTTATCTATCTTATCTATCTTATCTATCTTATCTATCTTATCTATCGTATCTATCTTATCTATCTTATCTATCTTGTCTATCTTGTCTATCTTATCTAATCTTATCTAATCTTATCTATCTTATCTATCTTATCTAATCTTATCTAATCTTAGTTAATCTTAGCTAATCTTATCTAATCTTATCGAATCTAATCTAATCTTATCTTATCAATCTAATCTTATCTAAAATTATCTAATCTGACCTAGTCTTATCGAATCTAATCTTTTCTTATCATAGCTATCTAATTTATCTAATCTAATCTAATCTAATCAATCTAATCTATCTAATCTAATCTAATCTATCTAATCCATCCAATCTATCTTATCTTATCTTATTTATCTTATCTTATATTATCTGATCTTATCTATCTTATCTTATCTTACCTTATCTTATCTTATCTATCTTATCTTATCTTATCTTATTGTTTTTTATTTTCTTATCATATCCTATCATATCCTATCTTATCTTATCAATCTAATCTTATCTAATCTATCTAATCTATCTACTCTATCTAATCTAATCTTATCTAATCTTATCTAATCTTATCTAATCTATCTAATCTATCTAATCTATCTAATCTGTCTAATCTATCTAATCTAATCTAATCTAATCAAACCAAATCTATCAAATCTATCTAATCTATCTAATCTATCGTATCTATCGCATCTATCTTATCTATCGTATCTATCTTATTTATCTGATCTAACCAATCTATCTATCCTATCCTATCCTATCCTATCCTATCTATCCTGTCTATCCTATCCTATCTATCCTATCTATCCTATCTATCCTATCTATCCTATCCAATCCAATCCAATCCTATCCTATCCTATCCTATCCTATCTATCCTGTCTATCCTATCCTATCTATCCTATCTATCCTATCTATCCTATGTATCCTATCTATCCTACCCTATCTATCCTATCTATCCTATCCTATCCATCCTATCTATCCTATCTACCCTATCCTATCCGATCTATCCTATCCTATATATATCCTATCCTATACTATCCTATCTATCTAATCTAATCTAATCTAATTCTAAATCTAATCTAATCTAATCAAATCTAATCTTATCCTATCCTATCCTATTTTATCTTATCTAATTTTATCTTATCTTATCTTATCTTATATTATCGAATCTTATCTTATCTTATCTTACCTTATCGTATCTATCTATCTATCTATCTTATCTTATCTTATCGTATCTATCGTATCCATCTATCTATCTATCTACCTATCTATCTATCGATCTATATATCTATCTATCTAGCTATCTATCTTATCTATCTTATCTATCTTATCTATCTTATCTATCTTATCTATCTTATCTATCTTATCTATCTTATCTATCTTATCTATCTTATCTATCTTATCTTGATATCTATCTTATCTATCTTATCTATCTTATCTATTTTATCTATCTTATCTATCTTATCTATCTTATCTATCTTATCTATCTTATCTATCTTATCTATCTTATCTTATCTATCTTATCTATCTTATTTATTTATCTATCTTATTTATTTATCTATCTTATTTATTTATGTATCTTATCTATCTTATCTATCTTACCTATCTTATCTATCTTATCTATCTTATATATCTTATATATCTTATCTATCTTATCTATCTTATCTTTCTTTTCTATCATATGTATCTACATATCTTATCTATCTTCTCTATCTTATCTATCTTATCTATCTTCTCTATCTTCTCTATCTTCTCTATCTTCTATCTTCTCTATCTTCTCTATCTTCTCTATCTTCTCTATCTTCTCTATCTTCTCTATCTTCTCTATCTTATCTATCTATCTATCCATCCATCCATCCATCTATCTATCTATCCATCCATCTATCTATCTATCTATCCAAATATATCTAATCAATCAAATCTATCTATCTATCTAATCAAATCTATCTATCTATCTAATCAAATCTATCTATCTATCTAATCAAATCTATCTATCTATCTACCTACCTACCTATCTATCTATCTAGCTAGCTATCTATCTATCTATCTATTCAAATCTATTCAAATCTATTCAAATCTATTCAAATCTATTCAAATCTATTCAAATCTATTCAAATCTATTCAAATCTATTCAAATCTATTCAAATCTATTCAAATCTATCTATCTATCTATCTATCTATCTATCTAATCAAATCTGTCTATCTATCTAATCAAATCTGTCTATCTATCTAATCAAATCTGTCTAATCTATCTAATCTAATATGTCTAATCTATCTAGTCTATCGAATCTGTCTAATCTATCCGATCTATCGAATCTATCGAACCTATCTATCTACCTTATCTATCTATCTAATCTATCTAATCTATCTAATCTATCGTATCTATCTGATCTATTTGATCTATCTAATTTATCTAACCTACCTAATCTATCGAATCTATCGAATCTATCTATCTATCCTATCTATCTGATCTATCTAATGTATCCAACCTATCTAATCTATCTAATCTATCTCATCTATCTAATCTATCTAATCTATCTAATCTATCTCATCTATCTAATCTATCTAATCTTTCTAATCTATCTAATCTATCTAATCTATCTAATCTAATCTAATCTAATCCAATCCAATCTAATCTAATCTAATCTATCCTATCTATCCATCTATCTAATCCATCTGTGTATCCATCCATCCATCCATCCATCCATCCATCCATCCATCTATCTATCTATCTATCTATCTATCTGTATTATATCCGCATAACCATATTGATTCCATTTTATTATACACACATAATCAAACATATCACTGATACATCAGCGATACATACATACATATATATATTATATTATATATATAGATATATATATATATATATTATATTTATTTATTTAATGTGCACACACAGAAGCAAACGCACACACACATGCATATGATAACCGTACGCACACACACACATATATATACACGGACATGTACACACACATAGATCACGATGTCTGGTGAATCTTAGTGACATTTTCTGCCTTCCCTTACCATCGGATAGTTGTATCATTTTTCTTCCAAGGTTGATAGAACGCGCCTTGAATCGGGACTTGCCTGCTCGAATGGAAGATTTGGAGAAGAAAAAGAAGGAGCCCCACATCCCCTGGTTCTCGGGCAGCATTTCTCTCTATGTTGCATTACTTGCTGTCAAATTCAATGCGCCTAGTACGTGGTTCACTGGTTTAGTAACTTTAGTATTTGGGGTGAACCAAAGTGAGGTACTACGAGAACATCTTGACCAGAACGTGAGGCATGTCTCACCAATACGCTGCACTGGAGATTTGGCCACTGTCTTATTTCCACCCCCATTTGAAATCCAGATGACTTGCGCCTTCACCTGACAGCGCCCTATTTTGATAAAAAATTCAAGACACGCACAACCATGTATTAAAATAGAAGGAGTTGCAATTGAAATGCATAAGGAGCAGAAAGAATACCGAAGAATACCTAAGGAGCAGATGCGTCAAAGGCAAATCATCCCCGTGTAGCAGTACAACTCGTTGTATATTTTATCAGCGCTGTGAGAAACTCCTGCGCTTTGTGCAAAATGTGTGCGTCCCTCAAGGGCTGCAGCCCCAGGCAGTCTCACGTGCTAGCCTCGCTGGTGTTCAAGACATCAAGGGACCAAAGTGGTCTGAAGGGCCGGCAGGAAGCATCCGAAGAAAAATTAGCCGTCACCACACGACCTTTGTTTCATGAATTTTCAACGCTTTGTTTTGATTGATGTCATAACCGCATGAACCTGCTTGTGCTGTCCTCCTGGGGAAATTGTGGCAAGGTGCGTTGCGCGCACGCCCCCGCATTGAGCTTCGTAGTGAGGGAGCAGAATTGAAGCGCGCTTCTATGGGAGCTACTTGCCGAGAATGTGCGTGTTTTGCATCCTCTTTCAAGAATTGAAAAGCCGCATTCATCAAGCCACAAGGAACGATGTGTGAAACATCAGGGCAACTGAAACCATCAAGACACTGCACAGTATTTGAGCGTATTTGGCATGTTTGCCCCAAAAATGGCACAGCAACCTTGTTGTGTGACTCCTCATCCACACCCTTGAAGTAATGTGGAGACAAGGAACTCCTGCGCTTTGCAGTGCCAGCTTTGGGCATCAGTCTTGCCGGGCCAATTTTGAGCCAGGGCTCCCAGCACAAGTTTGCCAGACCTGCACGGCCTTGCGTTTTGCAGACAAGCTGGAGAATCTGGAACATGGATGAGCCTGGTCGAAAAGATATGAAAAGATTCAATTAAATTCAATTAGATTCAACTAGTTTACAGTTTACTTCCGACATCTTCCGACCCCTAGGCAACATTGATAATGCGTTTGTGGGCCGCCTGTGTGGCCCACAGAGCCTTGCAGCTTTGAGCCCTGGCACTGTGGTGGCTGATTATATTCTGTGGCTTGGTCAATCCTAGGCTTTGTCCATGGTTTGTCCACTGCACATGACAGGGTCAAAGCATACCAGAGCACGTCAAAGCACTTTGCCACGCATCCCACTGCTTGATGATGGCTTCATGTCCAAGTGTTGTGTTTCTTCATGCGACCCCCAGCAGGTACTTGGTCGTTTTCCTGCCTCGTGCAACCGTTGGCCTCGTTTCGCGCGCTGTGGCCAAAGGTGCCAAGGCTGCGCCATGCAGCGTCATGCTGCGCCAGGTGTAGTTGAGCCATTTTTACACCCAAACAGATGATAAGTGATGAGCAATGAATACAGTAGACTGCACACTGAATTCACACTGAATGCGCTGAATGCACACTGAATAATTACAATGATCCGGATCCAGGCTGCGCAATTTGAATTGGTACGATCGCTCAGCGTGGCTGTGCCACTGGGCATTTCCCTCTCCATCATGTACCTGCTGTGCACGGACCTGGGTGCAGCAAGTAGGATAAGTAGGTTCAAGGTCAATCCAGGTCCATACGTCCAAGATACTAGATTAAAAATGATTAAACCATGGAAACGGTGAAACAACATGAAACAACTATAAATACATGACACTATGACAGTTCATTTGTAGTTAGACCTGCTTTTCTTAGTTTGACAGGACAGGCTAGCAGAATCTAATTGTTTGCAAGCTTTGAACTTCCTATTGGGATGTTGCAGGAGCAAATCTTGAGACTGATGCACATCTCTCCAGTGCTGCTGCCACAAGCAGCAGTCTATGCTCGAATGTCACTTAGCTGTGTTCCAGATTGCTGAGATATGCTGAGCCAAGGGATGCCAAGATGAAATTCCTTTCGGTTCGTCATGGCTTTGAATGCCTGTATTTTATCGTTTTCTTTTTTGATAACTGTACCTTCATTGATCCTGAAAAAATCACGTCTTGCTTTTTGGACACCCGCTGAACCAAGTCGTGGTGCTATGACATGGGCGACCCTGGCACAAAGCGTTTGCCTTTCGGCGCTCCTGGCAACGAAGGACTCCATCACTCCGTTGAAGGCGATGTGACATGATGTGACTGTGCCCAAGCAAGAACGAGTACCGAGATATACCCTCTGGGAAACTAACATAGCCATGGAAAATGGTCATTTTTAATGGGAAAACTCACTATAAATGGCCATTTTCAATAGCTATGTTAAATTACCAGAGGGTACCAAGAGTATTCTTTCACTTTTTTTTTGGAAGTTCCAATTTGTAGATTCTTGATGATTCTTGTGTGTCTACCTCTTGTTGTCTTTCTTTTCTTTCCATCTTTCTATGCCCGCTTGTTCCTTTCTTTCCGTCCTTCTTTCTGTCTTTTTATTCTCCTCTCTCTCTCTCTCTGCTATGTTCCTCACGTCATTTTGTTCATTCAAATTTCAAATATCATAATTTCATTTTAATTTCATATAATTTCATCTATAGGTAACGTCCCACCTGGAGACTATAGACTGAGCTTTTGCAGGTGGTGGCGATTGAGGCTGTGGCTAACATTTGTCATGAGCTTAGACGACTGAACGGTGGCATCTGGTGCAATTGACAATTTCGAGCTCCGAGGTGGTGATTTCCTACTCTGCGCTTGGCCTGGACATCTGGGTGTTGCTGGGGCTGCTCTGGCAACTTCATTTGCAACCTGGCCGGGCCCTCAAACATCCTCAAACATGCTCCCATTTGCGGCAGCAATGCCATACTGCACGGCAAACTGCACGAAACTGCATGAAACTGCTCTCTCTCTCTCTCTTCATGTATTTGATGTAGCTAGTATGTTTGCGACTACCACTGTTTTTATGGTGATGTGGGGTGTTAGAGGTGGTTGACGTGTTCCATATTTTTCCTTACAACTTTTCACTCCGTTGCAATGTCAAAGCGGTGATGTCTAGGGCCTAGGGGTGCGTGAGGAAGTACGTATATATATATATATAGACAAATTCCAGGCCTAGGCCAGGGTTAAGACTTATTTTGCAACATATAAACAGATTTACATATGCTTATATATGTTTGCTTGTGACTGTCTACTGTCTACCAATGTTAACCGTGCCACTGTTTTCTCAAGCGCCACACTTTTGGTGTATCCGACATCCCTGCAATTCGTGCAATACTCCTTTTAATCGTGGAGATTAACGGGCAGGCTGAGCTTCGTGCTGATGCTTCGAGCTTTACGAGCGAGGGAGCGCCTCAGTCTCGCAGCGGTGTCTCTGTGCACTTGCCTCTGCTTGCCTCGGTGTTCTGTTTCTGTAGATATCTACAGCATTCTAAGCCGCAGAAGCTGCAATATTCTGATGAAGAGCATGTCATAGCCAGAGAATTTCTTGTTGTATCCAGCTTGGTAGGACTTGCTACCCGGCAAATGGCTTCAGCTTCCAAAATCAGCTCCCAGACTCAGAAATGCAAAGCTGCAAGTGGGAAGCTTTTTTTCGTGCACAACATTACGCATCTGCAAATTTGAAGCGACTTCTTTCAGTGATGAGGCTGCATACTTGCAGCCGCTGCTGGAATACGCAGGCACGAGATGATGGAACTTGGATATTGAAAAAAATCGTTCATTTCTTTGTGCGAGTGCATCCAGCATGCCAATCACACTAACCTGGTTGCGATTTTTGCCTTATGCAGGACCTTTGTTGCTGGTTCTCATCTCGCGCTTCCTGACGCTCTCTGCCATGGCTTTGTATGCCGCGTCATTGGGAACTACAGCACTGGCAGCCTACCAGGTTCATATTTTTGTAGATTTTGTAGGGAGTAAACTTCCAAATGGGGTTGACTGAACAGCGATTGTTCTGAATAGAGGACATTCGTGCACATTCACCATTGGGTGATTGTTCACTGAGTCACGGGGCTTTTATGTCTTATCCGATATTATCCGATTCATATATATATATATATATTCTTTTTGTCTGATTGAGATGCGCTCACCTTCAACTTTGTCGCGAAGGTGCTTATCAACCTCTACACCCTTTTTGGCTTGTTTGGTGAGCCTCTGAGCCAAGCAGCCCAAGCTATGCTTCCCCCTTTGCTGGAGCGGAAGGCTAGGTAAAGCGCTCTGCGAAGCTCTCCGAGTATCTACAAACAATCATAAACAATCTAATTTCATCATATTTCAAGCATCCAAGTGTGAAAACATATAACCCACTGAAACGATCTGAAACGCAGGATCGCCGCGGGGTGAGGCGTGCAATGCGGACGCTTTGCTGTGTTTGGACAGGGTCAACTCAACAGGTCTCAAGCGATGCGTTGTTTGGAACGATGCGCATCCCAGAGACTGATACGGATCGAGAATGATCGAGACGGATTGTGTTGCAGGTCTTAGATGTATTAGCATTTTGTACGTATTCTTGCTTAGTAGCTATTTCTTTGTTAAAACCTTTGTAGAACATTTTGCACGTTTATTGATGTTTGTTATATGTGCATATACTTTATATAGAACATTATAGAACTCTTATGGAATTCCTATTCCTTGTGATTTGTTTTGAATTGTGCTTCTTAGGAGTCTACTTCTTTTGGGCCTCGCCTTTGGTTTCGGTGCTGGCAGCCTTGCGGCTCTTGCAGCTTTGCTCGGGGGGCGTTTGTTTTCAGCGCCCTGTCTGGGCGATTAGGGCGATGGGAAACCCAAGTTGTGCAGGTGTGATTGGTGTCATGCCAAATGGATCGAAATGGGACCCAATGGAACAAAGTTTGGATCAAAATGATGTAGTAACATGATAACATGTAGTAACTAAGTGTAGTGTAGGTCTTGTTGGATCACGCGGGTGACTACCAGTTTGTTGAGCTCTAGATCTAGGATGCAGCGCTGCCTGTAGTGGTAGAGAATGTGTGTGAGATCTGCAGCATCCAACTGCAAAAACTTGGACAGCTGCGGGGTTAACACGCCGATCATCGCCGATCCAAAAAAGGCTGATGCAGACGTTTTGCGCTTACTCCAGCATTTGTCGCCTGTCCTCCTGGTGACCGTGGCATCCCTTGCCACTGGGTTTGCAAAGTGTGTCCTGCCATAGTTGGAGGCAAGTGGTTGAGAAAACTGTTCAGAAGGCTGCACTATCCAGTGTGCAACTTTTGTGGTCTGGTTTTTCATGGTTTTTCATGGGACTTTTGCGTCCTAGGAATGGACTTTTCATGGCAAACGCAAAAGGATTTTGCATCGCCGTGCCGCGGAGGTCTTCGAATACCCTGTTGACGGGGCCATGCTTGCGACCAAGGCGGGCTGGTGGTCCCATGGGTCCAGGGTTCAGGGCGCAGCCGAAAGGTTGAGAGGCAGTGCGCTTTCGCATGCGAAAGCCTAAAACAATCCTAAACATTGAAAGATATTGCAAGATTAGTCTTTTGAATTCATTATAATTCATTTGATCTGTTTGGACACACTTGGAGTCAAAATGCCAGTTCGTCAAGCATCCTGAAGCCGGACACAAAAGGATCAATCCTTAGAAAGGAGGGGTGTAAGTTGCTCACAACATTCTCGCAACGTGGGCGGACAAGCCGTCCAACATGGCCACTTGTTCATTCTGATAGAATCACATTGTTTTTTTTTTTTTCTGAATTCTAGTGTGATTCTAAATTCTAGATGATTCTAGCACATACTTGAAGATAACTGAAGTGTTCCTAGTACGGCCACACTTGCAACCGCTGCAACCCCCATAGCTTTCGCCAGCTGTCGTCGACTTTCGCAGAACTTCCGCCTCCTGGTAGCCCTGGACGTTTTGGGAGTCTTGCTGCAGCTACCTGCAATGCATGCCTTGCGACACCTGCCTGGCTGGACTGCCTTGGCGGCCCTGATGCCCAGCAGCACGATGAGTTTCAAACTATTGTCGAAAGGGAACAGAAATGAAAAACACTATCCCAAAAATTTCCCAAAATATCAATGGATTGGACACAGTACCAGTAGGAATTACCGCACAAGGCGGTGGCGGAAGTTTCAAAGATAGGACACTAAGTAGGGGTGAGTTGTTGTGATGCATGGATGGCAGAGCGAATCCACTGATGGACGGAAATTAGTGTAGTGTAATGTACTGTAGTTGCAGTTGGAGTTGTAGCTGCAGCTGTAGTAGTTATAGTATGTTATAGTCATATTAGTGTAGTGTAGTGTAATTGGTGTAGTGTAGTGTAGTGTAAGTAGTGTATAGTAGCGTAATATATTGTATTATTTTGTATTTGTATTTGTATTTGTATTGTAGTGTTAGTGTAGGGTAGTGTAGCTGTTGTAGTTGTAGTTGTAGTTGTAGTTGTCTATCTATATATCTATCTGTCTATCTGTCTACCTGTCTATCTGTCTATCTGTCAATCTGTCTATCTGTCTATCTGTCTATCTTCTATCTGTCTATCTATCTATCTATATATCTATTTATTTATCTATCTATCTATCTTTCTATCTATCTTTCTATTTATCTATCTGTCTATATATCTGCAAGTTTGAAAACGAAGCTATTCTGCGAGAATTCCTCAATTTTTGAACTTGACAACATCAGAAGCACAGCAATTCTCAAAAACGACGGCCTCGTACCAATGTGTTTTGCGATTTTTCACTCCATCTGTGTAAAGTGCTGCGCCTGCCACGCAAAAGTGCTGCCAGGTCATACGGAGTGCTGCACCTGTCATGCAAAATCATCGTAGCAAACCTGAAGATCTGATGCTCCAAAATGCAAGGCCTCTCAGGAAATCAACGCCCTGACCTCCTGCACCTGCCACGCGAAATGCAACTTTGCAGATCGATCTCTTCAGATACCCCACGCCTGCCATTGTTTTTTTGGAAATGCTACAATACCCTCACGTTTTGCTCACTTTTGGCAAGGTGCAGAATCCCTTGCGCCTGCCACGGGAAACAGCATCTGAACCTTCAAAAGTGGTCTGAGCATGTGGTGTTTTTAACATTTTGACTTCGAAATGTGCTTCGCGCCACAACGGCGTGCACTTTTTCGACATCTCAACTTCCAAAAGTGGTTCGACTTCGAAATGTGCTTCGCGCCACGACGGCGTGCACTTTTTTGACATGGCAACTTCCAAAAGTGCTCCGAGAATGGTATGTTTAGATTGCTTAGCACATTTTGATTTTGAAATGTGCTTCGCGTCACAACAGCGTGCAATTTTCAATTTCTCATCAGGCCAGGTGGCTCCGCACCTGCAGCTTTAGCGAGCCTACTCTTCGACCCTACGAAGCCACAAATCATTTGAAAAACACAGTGAGTTGCGACTTTTCTACCTTTTTGTGCGCCTGCATCTTCTTTCTTCTGACTCTTTCTTCTGACTTTTTCTTCTGACTCTTTCTTCTGACTCTTTCTTCCGACTCTTTCTTCTGACTCTTTCTTCTGACTCTTCCATGTTGTCGGAAGTTTGACTTCTAAACTTCCTTCGGTGACGCAGTAATTAAATATAATTGTATAATATTGTATACAATATATTATATTATATACATCGATTGATTTTTTGGATTGATCAACCCATGATGGTTTGACTCATCCATACCCATCCCAAATCGATGTGTTTGTGAAATTCGTTTTGTATTGTTTCGTCTCGCAGCTGTTTGTGAAACTTCAAACAATTTGCAGCTCTGACGTGTCCAAGGATGCTAACAATGTGTGCCCGCGTGCTGCTCAGATAGTGGAACATGTGGATTCCGTTGGCCCGATGGCTTCAATGATTGTGCATGTTCGTGTCGCGGGAGTTGAGACGGCTTATGCGCACTTGAAACTGAAACCGACTGACGCCTGAACTTGGATTCCAGTTTGGATAGTCTTTGCCACCAAGGTTTATCCATGCTCTCTGTTTTTTCCTTGGCACGGCTTTGGCCCAGTTTCGCCTAGAACCGCCGCAGAGGAAAATAATGTTTGCTGGGAGGGGGGCATATTGCCAGAAAGGACATTTGGTTTGACCCAAGCGTCATGTGCCCATGTTGACACTGGAAACGGGATGCTGAGGCAAGCAACTTGGCACATGGCCTGCGCTCTGTATGCAGAGGAAACGTGGTGCCTAAATCCTGTTTGAACATGTTTGAACCATTTTGGCAGCTTTGTTTTGCGAGATCGTAACTGTAGACAGTAGTTTTGAGATATGCAAGGCAACACTGCACAACGGCCTTGGTCTGAAATTTGGTTCAGGCATCCAGACGAATCCAGCCTTCATTTGATGTCACTGCATGGCCCAAAGCATATGGAGTCACTGGCCGAGATGCTGCGCAACACAACGCCTCACAAAGCATGGCTCACAAGCAGAACTCCTGAAAACCCTAGAGACACCACAAGAATCAGCAACCCAATGCAACACACATAAGGCAAACCATGGTAAGCCTAAGTAAACCAATCAAACGCACAAACGCTCTTTCCCTTTAATTGACACCAGGGGCCTATGCAGGGGCGTGGTTTCACCTGAAGAGGATGGGATGAATGATGGTGGAAAACGATGGTAACCCAGCTGGAAAGGTGGTCACTGTAACTCGCGGAGCATCTTGGCGGGTGAAAATCAAGCCTGAGCTTGATGCCTTCTGTCTGTAAAACGTGACGTATTACATCATACCAGTAGTACCCGCACGAGGCGGGGCAGAAATTGCCTTAGGCTTAGAGTTATACTATAAGACCTTTTTCATCCATAGAACTTGCGTCGTGCGCCAGCCAGGCCCATGCATGCGTGCTTTCTGCGAACCTGTTGCGCTGTTGTTGTCCAAGAACATGACCTGCGCACGACCACCTTGCAATGCAACGCCAAGCGAAACTTTGTACTCCAAAGATCACACTTCACTTCCCACGGCATTATACACACTCCACATTTCATCCCATCTCATCTCATCTGAGCTCTTCTCACCTAATCTCACCTCATCTCATCTCACCTCTTGTCATCTCATTTCATCTCATCTCATCTCTTCTCAGATGTCATCTAAGTTCTTCTCAACTATTTTCATCTCATCCGAGCACTGCTCAACCTTTCTCATCTCATGGAAGCTCTTCTTAACTCATCTCAGCTCCAGAAAGCTTTTACTGTCAGAGAGGAGCTCTTCTACACAAAAACCGTTGCATGCAGAAAGCTTTTGCACAGAAAAGCTGTTACACGCGGATGTGTTTACACACGGAGAAACTTTTACACACAGAAAGCTTTTACACATGGGAACCTTTTACAAACAGAAGCTATTTCAAAGAGAAGCTTTTTGCACAGAGTCCGTTGTGGCACTGAATGGCAACAGAATGCACAAAGTACTTCCAAGTACTACTTGGAACTACAAAGCTTGCACAAATGACTTCCCAGTATACAAGACATGCACAAAGTATGTCCCAGTACTACTATATACATATTGGAATTTTGTGCTTTGACAACCTACACATGTTCACATTTCATCTGGGGCAGTTTGCCAAACGTTTTTCTCTAAGGATCAGTTCTGGCAGTTTGTCATGCATCCTGGAAGATCTGTGTTGATTGGCCGTGGGTCCGACTGTGATGTGACGCTGCCGTATAGAGGCGTGTCTGTACATCATGCCCTGCTTCGTTACAGGCCAGTGGGTATTTCTGGGTCTTTATTGGTCCAAAATCATAATTTGACTTGTCAAAGCCACCAAACAATAGAAGAAAAAAACAGTCCCTTGTAATTTTTCTTGAGTACAATTTGAGTCATTTCCTTGGCAGTGCAGCTCTTGCAATATCCACAATATCAAAGCGTTTTTCAAGGCCATTGGGTGACTCTGAGCCGGTGATGCACTTGGAAGACACTTCCACCAACGGCACTGGCATGGCCTCAGGGCCCGACTGGCTTCCGATTCGGAAAGGCCAGGCCCGGGCCTTGAAGTCACTCGGAAAGTTCGTGGTTCCCTTCAACCGGAAGCCTCATCAAGAAGCAGTCCCTGGGAATCTTTGGAAATCTTTGGAAATCTTTGGAAATCTTTGGAATATTGAAGTTTGTGGACGTTTATTTGGGTCATCATTTGGTTCATCATTTGAGGATGTTTGGGAAATAGTGCCAGAATTATCCAGAAGTCTTGACGATTTGACTGATGACTGGAACGCCCCTTTTCTGGGTTGTTGGTTCCTGCATTTACTGTGAATGAATATGAATGAACGAGATGTTTTTATATGTTTTTCACATTTCTGAGTGGAAGTTTGTGGTTGGGATGGTTGTTTGTGGTGCTGTTGGTCATTTTGAAGTCGTTTTGTCCTTCTTGTCTTTCTCGATCTTTCTCGTGATTCGATTGTTCTTCCCGGCATATTCTTTACTGTTTACTCAAGCGGTTCAACAGCTCGTGCGGTTTTCCCGGCCTCCGTGAATGCATGCAAACACAAACGCATTCATGCCTGTCATTGCCTGACTCTCCGGCAAACGTTCCCAGGTTGTGTTGACGGTTATCAACCATGGGGAAGGCCTCCCCGACGCATATGACTCTAAGAGAAAGTCCGGGCGGTGGAAGTATTGCGGCAAATTGGGTGAAGGTGGCCTTGGCGTGGTGTATCGCGCAGTGGATGCCCTGGGACGGTTGCAAGGAGACATTGCAATCAAAGTATGCAAACTTGCAAAAAACATCAAGGCCGCTGCAAAGCTCAGAAGTGCTTTTAAATTGCATCGTGAGGCACAGTGGTCCCTTCAGTTGATTCACAACAGCATGCACAAGAGCTACTCGCAACAGAGGGCAGGCCTTTTTGCCAGATACCTGGAAGATCACACAGGCCATTGGAGTACAGACTCCAATTTTGATGCAGAGCGATCTACCTTTGAGGCCGCGAACTTCCGGTGGGATAAGTTTGAACCACCTTCGCCTTTGCCATCCTATCCCTATGTGGCCATGGAATTTGTCCCAGGCCGCACGGTTCATTCAGCATTGGGTTGGTCAAGACATCATCCACTCAAAGACGAAGCTGTGCTGACACACAAGGAAAGGGAATCAATCATAAGGCAAGCAACCCAAGCCCTGATTTATCTCATAGAGATGGGTCTCATTCATCGAGATTTCAGGACAACAAACCTCATGGTGGTTCGTCGAAATTCCTCCATTGAGATGAGAGTGATTGATTTGGGTCTGGCCATTTCGTCTGAAGAACACCAGTGCCAAAATGAAAGCGCAGTTGTGAGATGCAACTGGAAAGAGGAAGAGAAGCATGGATTTGACTGGGCACCCCCGGAAGTGAAAGCAAAGGAGCCCTTCGTCAACTTTCTGTATCCCATGCACTCGTTTGACGTTTTCTCATTTGGCGTCTTGGCAGTTCCTTGGTTGATGTCCGGCGCCGCTTCTTGGGTCTCCGTTGATATTCAAATCAGGGAGTGGGAGTATGGAAGGAGTGATATGGCATGGATTATTGTGGAATGATGGAAAAGATTGCTTTGGTATAATATATTTTGGTATGTCTGGGACACATGAGAAGACTCAGCCAAAGAGTAGTTTCAGACAAGCATGGTGGAGATATGTGGAGATGTGGAGTCCATATGGATTCCATCTTATTCACCCTGGTGATACCTGTCATTTACCGGTCATTTACCGGTCATTTACCTGTCATTTACCTGTCATTTATCTGGTCTATCCTGCTCTCAGGTTCAGCTGCAGACCAATGGTGCCCAAGCAGCCCGCCTTGAAGTGAGCCGCCTGATGGGCAACGACCAAGGCGAGAAACTGGTGGGAAAGATGGGCTTCTCGCAGCAGATGTTGATCCGCATGCTGGGAGAAGCATCGGGGCGAGCCTTGGCTACTATTATATATATAATATATATATATATATACAGTATATACAATATGATTATATATGTTATATTTCTCATTGTGTATTTCTACTTGCCGGTCCGAATTCAATTCTTTTTGCATCCTACTCGTGCATCTCGTGCTGCTGAGTCCTGCTGTGAGATCTGTAAGATTCTGTAAGTCAAAGGTTGAAAGTCTGAACTGGGACCCTGGGACAAATAGTAATGAAACAGTATGAAATAGTGCCCAATGCCACTGGCATAAAACGACTGAGTCCAGGTCCGCATGCTATCGAGCTCTGGGAGCATTTGAAGACTGGTCAGCAAAGAGCTCAAGGACAACCCAAGGACAGGGTGGACAAATGTGAAATAGATAAACCAACACCGCAATTGACCGCAATTTAGTATTTCACACATTATTTCAATATCCACCAAGATCCCAGCTCAATCAAGAATGGGTTCAGGCCGAGAACTGTCTCAGGCCTGTGTAGCTATATACAGGATAGGCAGAAGAAAACATAGAAAACATGGTCTCTTCAACCATCTTTCACGAAGGCCTTCAAAATAGAAATGCAGTCCCGTGCATGTTTCAATGGCCCCTTCAATGATCCTGGCACCGCAACCTCCTGCCCATCTTGGACAACAGACTGGGATGACATGGGTGTCATGAAGTTTATGGAGAATTCTCACCTTAAATCGATGGGAACGCTCGTGTTCTTGCTTTTAATATTCTGATTTTAGAATCGTTACGTCAGGGAAGTAAGATCAATCCTATTTTTGTGTAGTCCGTGAGCTTTAGTCAAGATAAAACTTTAGGTAAAACATACCGTTTTAGTGTTTTCTTATCAAGGCAAGCTCGCCTTTTTTCCCTCCATTTTTTCTCCTAGGCATTGCTTGTATCATCTTGTATCCTCCTGTTTTTCCTTTGCTCGTCCTACTTCATGCCAGGTCCCCAAGGGTTGCATATACGTTCTTGGACAAGGGCATGCTTTGAAAGCAACTTCACCCACGCAGACAGTTGTGGCCAACAAACATGGTTTCAGAATGTTTCAGAGATGTACATGGACACAGTGGAAAGACAAGTGTTTCACTACCCAGCCAGAAATGCAGGCTCTTAATTCGGGTTCAATATCTCAGCTACATCAGAGCCCTTTCCTGGACCTTCTGCATTCTTTTTCCCAGTCGGCTCCTGTAAAATGTCAAACCATTCCGTCATATCCCTGCCTTTCAAGTGCCTCTATGCAATCGATGACAAGAGAATAAAGGACATGTAAAGAAGTGTACCTGTCTTGGGTTTTGGGGACAACAGGCTGACGACGTGCCATATCATATCCACGGATTATCCGGTTATCCACGGTTTGTACCCGTTGGATATTGACAAATCAGCACAAGCATGCACAAGCCTATAGAGTACTATACAAATCTCATATATAATTTACGTTAGTTTACATTCATTTACACACGCGCACAGGCGCGCATGTATTTGTATTTTTATATAATATATATACATACGGTACATCATATTGAATCCTTGTTTGACACCTGGAGGAGACCACTCCTTACAAAGTGTCGCAGAATTTGTCATCTCTTCCAAATGGCAAGACAGGGAAAATCTGTCGAAAGGAACCGGAGGTCGCTAGGAATGAAGAGCATGGAGCCAGCTTGGCATCTTCCAAGAGACTGCCGGAGCACCACGAGGAGCCAACTAAACGTCAACGTGTCTCCCAATGATTTCAATCCAATGCGTCAAAATTCGACACGATCGCATAGCAGCGACAGGCCATAAGCCTGAATACAGTGCCTTACATGTGAGATTCAGCGAGATGTGAAAAATTGGGCTGACTTTTTGCACAAGAGTTTTGGACGTAGCCTGGCCTAGCATGTTTCATCCTTACGTGTCTTGCCATGATAAATTGCTCAGCTGTGAATGTTCACCTGTGAGCCCACTCACATGCAGCTCGCATGGCCAAGCGCTATTCAAATCTATTTATTGTTCTATTGTCTTTTTGAGTTTTAGGAATTTGGGAAGTAAACTTGAAGTGAAAGGCTGAACGTGCGGATAACTTGCCAGGCATAGCCAGGCTTTGCCGAGCAGTGAATGGAAGGAGCTGTCTCACCTCAGTCTGTTGGTTTTGGCCAGCCCCCGGCACAGTTATGAGATGTTCAATACTTAGAGAATCAAGGATCTGAAAGACTTGTGGAATCTGTCCAGAATTCCCGTGCGTAGAATCGTTTCTGCAAGTTTCCCTTCTCACCCTTCAACCACGGCATTGAATGCGGCGCCTTCCGACTTGACAAACATGCAGAGTCATATGCAGAGTCTCATTTCAAGAGGCTTGGTGCGGAAGTGTTAACCCACTTACTCGTACTAAAGATCAAATTCATAATCATTCATATTTTTCTAGCTGCCGCCAACAGTTGAAAGCATTGGCTGACTGTGGCGGGAAGCTCGCTGGATTCCAAGTTTTCAAAATCACTAGATCATAACGCACAAGTGAACGTTAAACATTACATTAAAAACAACACGTTACCAGCATCCACAGCAAGGTCTGTTGCTTCATGTTGCCTCGAGACTGTGGCCTGAAATCCGCGCAAAGATACCCTCTAAATCATTCTAACTCCCTCTAAATGGCACCAACGCCGCCCTCGCCAGCTTGGGGCTGCCTGCAGACGAAGAAGCTATGGGAAGCACCTTCAAATAAGACTGATCGAGGGGTTCGGCTACACTGATCGTGTGCTAAAGCCAACCTGCAAATATTCATAGTCCCGCCTCAATTACTTCGCAGTTGCAGAGTTTCTGCCGCAAAGGCTTAGGACCCTTTGTCGGCTCATTAATTGCATCAAAACCCTGGTCACTATTCAATAATCAGCATAATCAGCAATGTGGAAAGATGATTTAATAACCTTCTAAAGCTTTGCTTAGTTCTGCTATGTTCTGCTTTTGGCAATGGGGAACATCAAATACGTTTGTTAGGTGGGCGGTGGGCCCCCCGATTTTGGCTCCGGGACTGAGGCCAGGTAAGTTGGCGCATTCTGGCTTCGTTCTGCACGGGGACTGCACTGTATGCTTGAATAGAGCACTGGATTTGTACTGTGTGAATAAAATTGAGTAATTAATATTGAACATGTATACATACAAAATTATGCATGCCATGAACATCTTTACCAGTAGTACCGCACAAGGCGGTGGCGGAAGTTTCAAAAATAGGAAACCTATAGGAGAGGTTGGCTGTTGTGAATCAGGGATGGCAGAGCGAAGCCAGTGATGGACTGAAAGGTGATTGATCTCTCTCACTCTTTCTCTCTCTTTTGCTTTCTTTCTCTCTCTTTCTCTGATTATCTACCTACCTACCCACGGATCTATCTATCTATCTATCGATCGATCGATCTATCCATTTCTCTCTCTCTCTCATCTGTCTATCTGTCTATCTATCTGTCTGCCTGTCTATCTGTCTATCTATCTATCTGCCTATCTAGATATCTATCAATCAATCAATCAATCAATCTATCTATCTACCTATCTATCTATTTATCTAAATCTATCTAAATCTATCTATCTAGATAGCAATCTATCCATCTATTTTATCTATCTATCTATTTACCGATCTATCGATTAATCTATCTATCTACCTATCTCGATATCTATCTATCTATCTATCTAACTAACTAACTAAGTAACTAACTAAATAACTAACTAACTAACTAACTAACCAACTAACTAATTAACTAACAAACTAACTAACAAACAAACAAAGAAACTAACTAACTAACTATCTACCTACCTACCTACCTAACTAACTAACTAACTAACTAACTAACTAACTAACTAACTAACTAACTAACTAACTAACTAACTAACTAATCAATCTATCGATCTATCGATCTATCGATCTATCGATCTATCGATCTATCTATCTATGTATCTATCTATGTATCTATCTATGTATCTATCTATGTATCTATCTAAATCTACCTAAATCTATCTAAATCTATCTAAATCTGTCTATCTGTCTATCTGTCTATCTGTCTATCTGTCTATCTATCTATCTATCTATTTAGCTATATACCTACCTGTCTATCCATCCATTTATCTATCTACCTATCTATCCATCTATCTAGCTATCTATCTCATCTGTCTATGTAACTGTGTATCTAGCTATCTACCCATCTACGGATCTTTCTATCTATCCCTCTGTCTGTCTGTCTGTCTGTCTATCTACCTGTTTATCTGCCAGCTTGAAAACCAAGCTATTCTGCGAGACTTCCTCATTTTTCGAAGTTGACAACATCAAAAACGCAGCAATTCTGCGAGACTTTTTCATTTTTTGAACTTAACAACATCCAAAACGAAGCAATTCTGCGAGACTTCTTCGATTTTTGAATTGGACAACATCAAAAACAAAGCAATTCTGCGAGACTTCCTTCAAAAATGGAAAGTTGAGTGTAGCGCTGACAGCCTCGTACCAATGCGTTTTGCGATTTTTCCACTCCACCTGTCTAAAGTACTGCGCCTGCCACGAAAAATTGATGCCAGGTCATACGAAGTGCTGCACCTGTCACACAAAATCATCTTAGCAAACCGACAGATCTGATGCTCCAAAATGCAACCCCTCTCAGGAAATCAGCGCCCTGACCAGCTAACATCTCTGATGAACATGTCTTTTGTATTGCACCTGCCGCGCGAAATGCATCTTTGCAGATCGATCTCTTCAAATGTCCCACGCCTGCCATCGTTTTTGGAAATGCTACAAAACCCTCACGTTTTGCTGTTTTGCTCACTTTTGAGAAAGTGCACAATCCCTTGTGCCTGCCATGCGAAACGACATCTGAACGTCCAAAAGTGGCGCGACATGTAGTGTTTTGTACATTTTGACTTCGAAACGTGCTTCGCGCCACAGCGGCATGCACTTTTTCGACATCTCAACTTCCAAAAGTGGTCCGAACCCCTGGTGTTTTTAACATTTTGACTTGGAAATGTGCTTCGCGCCACAACGGCGTGCACTTTTTCGACGTCTCAACTTCCAAAGGTGGTCCGAAGCTGATGTGTGTTTTGCACATTTTGACTTGAAAATGTGCTTCGCGCCAGAACGGCGTGCAATTTTTCATCTCTCATCTGGCCAGCTGGCTCCGCGCCCGCCGCTTTAGCGAGCCCACTTTTCGACCCTCCGGAGCCACAAATCATTGGAAAAAACACAGTGCTTCGCGACTTTCCTGCCTTTTCGTGCATCTGCATCTTCTTTCTTCTGACTCTTTCTCCTCTCTGATCTTCTCTCTTCGACTCTTCTCTTCTCTCTGACTCTTCCCATCTCTGCTTTTCATCTGTCCATATTGTCGGAAGTTTGGCCTCTAAACTTCCTTCCATAATATATTGTGAAGGATTTTTTCGGACTAAAGCAGGCCAGCAGCAACGGGAGTCCCTGTACTCCTTATACCATGTCATCCATTCCGGACTTGATTTGAAATTTGGCTCAGGCATCCAGCCTTTTGCTGATGTCACTGTATGGTTGACCAAAGCGCATTTGTTCACGGCCAGATGTTTGCAAAACAAGGAAAAAACTCCATGCAAAGCACGGCTCACAAGCAGACCTCCTGAAAACCACTGAGGAGACATCGCAAGAAGCAGCAACGCAGGTAAGGCAGGTAAACTACTCAAACCCGCAAACAGTCTTTCCCTTTCATTAACGGCCTGGGCCCATGCAGGGGCGTCGTAACACTTGGAGAGGATGGGATGAATGATGGTGGAAGAAAAGATGGGAAGACTGCTGGAAAGGTGATCACTGTAACTCTCACTCTGGGAGCATCTTGTCCTTTGGCATTTGGCACCTGTTTTTGCAGCCCCAACTCTTGAACCAAAAAAAACTGAATCCGCTGCTGCCGCTGCTTGTAGAATTTATTGCTGATGTTTGCATGTGACATGCCCGTTTGTCTAAGAAGTCTAAGGATGGCCCGTCCCAAGAGTACTGGCAGTTTGTCATGCATTCTGGCACCACCGTGACGATTGGCCGGGGGGTCGACTGCAACGTGATACTCAAAAGCAAGGGTGTATCAGGACGTCATGCAGTGCTGCACTTCAGGCCTGGGAGTCTGGCATAGGTGAGAAAATCCAGCACCAAGACTCTCGCAATGTATTCCAATGTTTCATAATGTTTGAATGTGGCCATAGACTTACTTCCACACAGTAGAATGGATGACTGTACTGACTGCACCTGCAATTTTCCTATTTTCTTCAGTTGCCCCGCGACCGGCTTCTTCATGGATGTACCAGAAAGGAAGAAAGGAGTCGTGCATGGAGTATTTAGCTGACCGAGATGTATGAAAACTTAAAAGTAAAGTTAAACCATTCCGCAAGATTCTGCCTATTTCATCATACTTCATCACTAAGTTTCTGTCTTGCGAAGGCCAAGAGATACCTCTGAGCCAGTCCTACAGTTGGAGGACACGTCCACCAACGGCACTGGCTTGGCCCACAGCACTGAATGGCTGCCAGTGCGCAAAGGCGAAGTTCGAGAATTGCCGCGGAGCACGCAACTCCTCTTTCCTCTCTCAGGCAGGCCTGGCGAGCCGCCAGTTTCTGAGCAAGAAATTGCCAGAAACATGCCGTCCTGATACAGTAGAGGCATTAGAGACATTTAGAGACATTAGAGACTATATACTGGAACATATTAGAGACACGTATATAGATGTATATAGTAGAGACTATTTATGACTATCTTAGTCATTTTATATCATTCTCAATCTATGTTCTTTCTGTTCTTCCTTGTGTTCCTGTATTATCGGTATTTGTTGTCAAGCTATGCTGGCCATGCCCCTTCTGATTTTCCAAACAAGGCCTTAGGTTATAGGCACAAGTCCTACAGGTAAGGGATGGTAAGGGTCTTGTAGCAATGGTGCAATGGTTATGCACTTGGCAATGGGAATGAGAGCCAACAACCGAAACCAACCATCCAGCAACACACGTTTCATGATGTTTTATGCGGCAGATTCCAACATGCCCCATGCATTCAGGATTTGATTGTGCTTGATTGCCGTGCCAACATTGCAGTTGAAACAGCTGGGGAATGCAAAAGTGCTAGATCATTTTGGGACTCGAAGCAATTTAAAGCTCTGTGATATTCTACTATTCAACGTGGGATAGTGACAGTGCAGCATAGTGCAGCACCTGCTACACTATGGCAAGCTTCAGAAGTTATCGCAGGCTACATAGGTGCGTGTTTCCCCTAGACTATACAGCTTTCCGATTGACCATGCTATGTGCCTTTTGTGTTCAGTTCATTCTCCAAGGTTATGTTGGCGGTCACCAACCACGGAGAAGGGTTGCCAGACCCCTATGACTTTCGTCGAAACTCTGGACGTTGGAAATACCAGGGCAAATTGGGCGAAGGGGGCCTTGGCGTTGTCCATCGTGCACGTGACTCTAAGGGGAAACTGGTAGGTGATATTGCCATCAAAGTCTGCAAGCTGGCGAAGGATGTCAAAGCCACCGCAAAGCTTCGAAGCGCTTTCATCCTACATAGGGAGGCGCAGTGGTCACTACAATGGATTCACAACAGTGAACACAAGAGCTACTCAAAACAGAAGGCAGCCCTTTTTGCCAAGTACTTGGAGGATCACACAGGTCGTTGGAGTCGTGACTGTGACTTTGATGAGGAGCGAGTGACCTTTGAGTCTGCTGAATTCCGTTGGGACAAGTTCAAGCCAATGGAGACGATGCCAGAATTCCCATATGTGGCGATGGAATATGTTCCCGGACGGACGCTGCACTCAGCATTGGGCTGGTCAAGAGATCAACCAACTGATGAGCATTTGAACCAGGAAGAGAAAGAAAGCATTGTGAAACAAGCGACGCAAGCCTTGATCTACCTGATGGACATGGGTCTCATTCATCGAGACTTTCGCACCACAAATCTGATGGTCTCCTACCGCAAAGCTGATATCCAAGTGAGGGTCATTGACTTGGGTCACACGATACTTGCTGAAGAACACCAGTGCCGCAACAAGAGCGCGGTGGTTCGCTGCAATTGGAAAGAGGATGAGAAGAGGAAGTTCGACTGGGCCCCTCCAGAAGTCAAAGCAAAGGAGCCTTTCATGAACTTTTCATATCCCGTGCACTCATTTGACATCTTCTCCTTTGGAGTTCTGGCCGTTCCTCGCTGAAAAAATCAACAAAGATAACTCAGTTCCATAACTATCCATACGTAACTACTGTTGGTGCAGTCCACATCTTTGTTTGTGCTGATTGTCCAAAGATATGATTTCCATGGACTTCCCATAAAGAAAGGTTTTATTTTCTCACTCTTCCAATGGAGTGCTTGCAAGAGATTGCCTGAATTGTAAAACCGTCCGTACAGTTCAAATGATTTTCATGCAGTCCTTTTCTGTTGAGGGTTGAGCACAACAACCGCGATCGACGGCGTATGAAAGCTAGTAGCAGCTAGAGCTCATTTGAAATCGCCCGCTGGCGTGCAAAGGTTCAGCTTCAGGCAACCGCCATGCAGCAAGCCCGCCTTTCGGTGAGCCGTTTGATGGGCAATGATCAAAGTGAGAAATTGGCTGGTAAGCTGGCTTTTTCGCACCAGACCTTAAGCAAAATGCTGGGGGAAGCTTCTGGACGAGCCTTGGATGCATGTTGGGCGGAGGCGTACAAAAGAGTCAAAATCGCGGGCCAGGGAAAATGAGATAAATTGATATAAATTGCGGATAATTGTCATTGTAGAATGTCTTGGAAGGTCTTGGAAGGCTAAGAGCCTTGCAGGATCTTGCAGGCCTTCTAAACGATCACAATAGATCTTAAAATTATACAAAAAAAACAGCGGTTTCAGCCCAGCTTCAGCCCAGCTCAGGTCCACACGCTCAAGAGCTCTTGGAGCATTTAATGAATGGAGAACTGAGAGTCGATGAACCAGACCCACAGGACGCCAGCGATGCAGCGATCCTTTTTGTTCTCTTGGTTTTTGTTCATTCTGCTTACAAGTCTTGATCAGATTGCATTGCATTCAACATGTTTGTTCAATGACATACTTTTGAGAGTCGATTTGTGCAAAGGATGTCAAGGGAAAGATGCCAGAGAACACAGAGAGAAGGCAGCAAGGAGGAGTCGTGGAGGAAATAGAAGAAGTGATTGAGGGAGAAATGGCAGAGGCGTCGGCATCTCCTTCTGACAACAAGAACTCAGCACGGGGCTCAAAGGCAGATCAGAGTGCCATGCAGAGCGCCATGCAAAGTGCTGTGAGCGCAGCACACCAGGAACGAAATTCCGCACCATTGTCAACTGGCAAGACGGGAAAGGCAAAGGCTCAGAAGAAAGATTCGGAGATCACAAGCGCCAGCAATGTGGAACACCCGAGCTTCACAAGCGTGAAGGCACCGCAGCAAGCAGAAGTGCCACTGAAACAGAACCGTTCCAGAAAGGGTGAATCTGAAGAGACAAAGGTCCACAAACAGGAGGAAAGCCAACAAGAAGAGATAGAAGAGCCAAAGGTCCCAGGAAGCAACTCAATCAAAGATAAAAAAGAACGGGAGACTCAAAAGATACCGGAATCAAACCTTCTCAAGCTAGAGAAGAAGCGCCAAGCCGGCTTGAAGCGTGAAGATCCAGGTGTGGCCGGATCTAGAACAGACAAGCACAGAGCTTCGACTGAAGAAAAGAAGAGGAAAGAGACAGAGAAGAAACAGGGTGAGCTCAAAGCTGAACGGAAGAAACCCAAACAGGCTCCTAGTCCTTCGAAAGCTGAACTGCAGAAAAAAGAAGAGGAAGATGCTGCCAGAGCAAAACAATTGCAAGATAGTGAGATTGAGAAGAAGAGGAAGCAGGATTTACAAGATGCCAGGAGGGTCAGGGTTCAGGAACAGCTTTTGCTGCGCCAGCTCAACCTCACCGATGACCAAGAGGACTGGATGCACTCATACCTGCAGAATCTTTCAAGAAATATATAATAGTCTTGTATATTCTTGTATCAGTCTTGTGGGTTCTGGTTACCCTAGATTTGCAATTCACTTATCAGTTAAGCCAGGGAATTGAGTCACGTGCCGCAGGAGGAACCCAAGAAAGATGCCAAGCGAAAGGAGGGCAAATCTACCCCAGTAACTGTGGAGAAGCAAGAGCTATCCCAGCCTAGAGGAGTAGAGTTTCAAAAGATCCCAGCAGAGAATGGCAGGGCCCCAGCAGAACGAGGAGAAGAACCAGACAAGGTCCGTGATCTCGATCAACCCACTAAAAAAGCAAGGAGAGAGAATGGTTGGGATGGTACCACTGACAAAATTGCACAAGCAGAAGAAGATGCTTCCACCCAAGCTGCTGCCAAAGCTGCCATGAAAGCGGCAGCAGTAGCTGCGGCGGCAAAATTTGCCGAAGAAGCTGCAGCAGCAGAAGCTGCACGAGTCGAAAAAGTCGAACGAGCGGCCAAAGATGCCAGGGATGCGAAGGCTGCAAAAGCGGCAGAGGTTGAAAAGGCTCGTCAGGACGCCGAAGCTGCAAGAGTTGAGAAGGCGATGAGAGCGGCCCAACCACAGGATGAGTCGGCAGCGCAAGCAGCTATTCAAGCAAGGAACCACCAAGTGCAGCTGTGGGCCGCACAGGCACAAGTTGCTCAAGCTGCTGAAGCAGCTCGCAATGCTCAGTTGATACGTGTAGCTCAACTTCAAGCTCACTATGCTGCCCAAGTCAAGCTCCAACAGGCAGCAGCAGTGCAGCAAGAAGTGGAAAGAGCTGCTGAGTCTAAGCGATTGGCCGAGGCTCGGGAAGCCGAACGAGCTGAGGTGGAACGAGCTGAGGCCGAACGAGCTGAGGCCGAACGTGTGGCTGAGGCTGAACGTGTGCAGAGAGCAGAGTTAGCTGCAGCTGCAGCTTCGCTTCGCATGGCTTCTTGGGCATTCTCCGGAGCTCCAGCGCCCGTTGCACCAGGGCCGATGGCTCCGATTGCTCCGATTGCTCCGATTGCTCCGATTGCCCCGATTGCTCCGATTGCTCCGATTGCTCCGAGCGTTGTTCATGCAAAAGCTAGTGCAAACGGTCCCAAAATCATTCCTGCACGGCTTCCTGGACCTCAACTTGCGGGACCACCACAGCCTGCAGGAGGTGTACCCACTGAGGTGACCAAAGATGTGCACTTCTCAAAGAGTGCCCAGATTTTTGCCAAGGTGAGTTTCTCCAAAGCGGCGGGTGTGAGCAAAGCTAGGGCACGGTGAACCCATCTGACGTGCTTGGTACAGGAGGCTGTCTTAGATTTGCAAGGCCATCTGTTTGGATAGGCCTTTTTCTCGCTGTTCCTGTGGCCAAGGAAGCTTTGGGACAGGCGAAGTGTTGCCTTGACGGCAGAGCGTGAAATATGTAAAAAAGGTCCGGCCTGAGAGTGATTCACGATGGACAACTTCATCCATGCAGCGAATTCTATGCATTTATTTGCATCACGTCTCTCAACAGCTGAAGCTAGCTTAAGACCCGTGTGTCTTCTTTCGTCCAGGAGTCCAGCATCCATGGACGGGGCGTGTTCACAACAAAGGACTGTAGCACTACATACTGCAACGGGCGCTGTAGGCTATAGGCTATAAGTTAAGCGCTAATTATTAGCCGAGAGACTGCCATGCGAATAGCTTCAAATTAGATCAAATTAGTATGTTGAAATGGCAGAGCAAAGTGAGTGATGTGGTGCTTTGGGTTTGTGAATGTAAGACATGCAACTTGAAAACCGCATTTCTGCACTTTGGCTGTTGAAAGCAATTGGGTTGCTTGGGCTGCTACGTGCTGCGAATCAGAGACAGAGACTTATTTTTTCATCACAAGACCACACAGCGTGTGTGCACGCACTGGCTTGTCACCGGCTTCCATCCTGATAAACCTTCACACTTCATTTTCCGGCATTAAATCCCCCTGCGAAAGTGTCGCTTATGAGACTTACGAGGTGTACGGGACTTGTCCAATGATGTCCAATGACATTCTCCCAGTGCGGCTCCAGATTTCCCATGTTCACGACTAGCAATATATGTGAGACAATGGTTGCACTTGCAAACTGGCGGAATCAGCATTCATCAGCTATTGGGAGCAACAATAACAATGCAGGACCCGACAAGTTTGAGTCAATCCAAAGAAGATTCTATGATTAAATTAAAATTGAATGAATATGACTTAACTATTTACATGTCGCTCCAAGAAGCTTGACATATCACTTGATGAATTATCCTTGGACATCCTTGGATAAAGATGTATAAAGATGGTAAAGTATGGTAAAGTGACTTGGCAATGGAATCTCGATGGATCCCATGTTGCACCACGTTGCGCAGGAGGTCGCTGCTGGTGAGCTCCTGGAAAGTTGTCCAGCAGTGCTGATGGACTGGGGCTACGGGGGACCGCCTGGATATTGGAAAGCATATGGATGCTGAGGGAGTTTTGATTCTTTCTCCACGTCCACGGAATACCACGCCTTGCCCAGAAGTTTGCGTGAACCGCCGGACACTGCCTTTGACATGCAATGACATGATTGCTGCAATCCTGCCTTCAGGATGAAGGTGCAGCGGAAGCGATGTCACTCACCTTGTTTAGTTTTATGATGGGAGGGGATGAACTGCTAACCGTCACTTCGTAGTGTTCTGTCCCTGTATATTCATAAGCCCTCGCATACCGGAGTCAGACATACTGTACTTCGAACCTCAAACATGGTGGGCGGCTTGCTTTGCCAATTGGAGGGATGTTGGCAGGCTCTTGAGCTAGCATCACTTCATCATTAATTAATTACTTTCGTTGCTGACAAATTTGTTATCCCACCCGGAGAGATTGGGGTTTGTCAGTGTTTTGATGCAAAAGAGCGAGTCCAGAAACATTTGGTAGGACATGGTAGGACATAATATGTCATAATTCATAATGATTCATAATGGATCATAATGATCATAGGATGGTCATAGGTTAGTGCCTGCATTTTGTCATTTATTTTGTGCCCAGATGTGCCCAGTCATCCCAGTTGTTGCAACATGCAACTGATGAATTCCGGCCATCTGGCCTTGCCACAGCACTTGCCAGGTTCAGCTACCGCTGGGGTCGGCACCTTGAGATTCACAAAAGTTTGTATGATACCGGGTTCTATGATACTATTATATACACTATTGCAGTCTGTATGCAAATTATCGACAGTGGACTTTCAATGACTTTCACACATGCTCATCAATGATCATCCATCTTCCACAGTTGATCTCGATAAAACTTTGAGCCAATTGATTGGAAGTGCTCTTTGACATTTGACATGTGGTGCATTAGTTTTGTTAGTTTGCCAAGGCCTCAAGGATGACGAAAACAGCAAGGACTTCTACCTTCCGCTAGGCTTGCGTTGACCTAGCAGCTGCAAGAGGAATGAAGTGGTTTTAAGATGTTTTAAGCTCCTCCATTACAATTGGATGATGTGGGGTGTCAGCACGTTGACGTGCACTAGTTGACGTAGTGTAATTGTAGTGTCCATAAAATTTATGTATATTCCACATTTGTGCGGTATTATGCGCTCTGCGATGTCCAAGCATTCCAAGCTGCAAATGCATGAAAGTAGTGGCTGAGAGACGAGGTGTTGACAGGAAGGGATGATTTTAGTGCATATTTTAGATTATTTTAGCTTGATTAAATGGCAACAGCACCCAATGAAAAAACTGAACAGCGACGTTTCGACATCAACAGACACATTTTTGGACAGACTTTTCAAATTTTCTTTCGAGTCGGGACATCCATGGACATCCCTTTTATTCAAATAATATGCTTTTTGGGTAATATATTCATATTGTTCTCAGACTAGATATGCGTGCCTTTTGATGACACCAAAGGCATATATGAACGTAAGCGCAGAATCCGCCATGATGTCCACGTTCGCCTACTTTAGAGTCGATTTTGGCGGGGTACATTTGATGCATCAATTTGCTCTAGGCCTTGGCTCTTTGTACAACCATTCTGAGTCGCCGCGGGGCGGCTTAGTGTGTGAGTAGACTCACTAATTATATAAGTCCCCCAGTTTCCTTCCTCTTCTCCGGGTGGTCATTGTTTCCGAAAGACAGGAACTGTCGTCTCAGGAAGCACTCACCGCTTCAGTTTCTGCCCAGTGTGGCCCTGCTCATGCTCTGTTTGACTGCAACTCCCAGGTCTCCGATGATGCACACACACAGCTCCACACACTTTTAGCTGTTAAGACAGCTAAGACAGCTAAGACGTGCTCGGCCAAGGAATGCTCGCGGGCACTTGGATGTGAAGCGCTGTGCTTTCGGCTCAGCACCTGAGAGTGACAGGAGTTGAGCTCCGTGCAGATTGCAGCATTTTCTAAAGCCTTCATAACTACGTACAGTATCATAACTCTTCAATTCCATTGTTTTCCCAGAATATTCCGTCGGATTCCGTCCCGCACGAAAAACCAATTTGGCGCTCCGCAAGCCGACCTGCCGACCTGCCGACACTCCGGCCTGGTTTTGGCTCACCAAGCTCTTGCCAATCTCTTCCAAAGGGCTTGAATAGCCAGGAGTTCTATGAGGATTTGATGGTGATGGCAACATCAAGTGGTATGAAAGATGCAACAATCATGGAGGTTTCCAATTTATGATATATAATTGCCGCAATGATATATATATATATATAATCTATAATATGATGAGACGGCGATGGAGAGAGAGAGAGAGAGGTATCATCTTGGCAGCATTTGGCAGTGCATTTTGTCTTAGCCGTCTTAGCCAGTACTCGTACGATTCATATAGAAACTGGCGTGGGACGTCAGCAGCTCGGGCTTGCTCAGTCGGTGGTTAAGGTGGTTGACGGTGACAAAAGAACGGGTGAATCTGGTGAACACTTGTGTTTGTTGCCACGTTCTGCGATGTGCCATGTTTGAAGCGCCGGCGACTGCTGCTTGAACGCTCTTTTTGAACGCTCCAGGCAAGCTGGATCACATTCCGGTATTTGTTCATATTTGTTCCATCACGCCAGAGAGATGAAGTTGCCCTGGGAGTGTTTGAATGTGAAGAACAGCTGAATTCATGTGTATTCTCTCCATAGTTGTTCTACGCATTTCTTTCCTGTTTGTCACCCAGTGAGTCGCTGCTTATCAGCATTTGTGTGCCCAGCTGGCTCATACTCATGGCTCTCTTGTTTGACTTCGGCTTGATGAATATCAGAGCATAGCTTGAGCTAGGTGCAGCTAGGTGTTGAGAACGGAATCATTGAAATAGTCACCACAAAAAAGCATGCCAAACCGAACAGGAAACCCTTTGATCCAGCCTAGCTGAACTTGACCAGATGGCGATGGGGCGAGAGAGAAAGAAAAAGAGAGAGAGAGAGAGAGAGAGACCTCCACGGGGTTGACATTCAAGGAGCTTCTTTTCTTGTTCACGACAGCTAGAGCAAATTGCAATGTTTGCGCTTCTGCTGTTCGCATATGCTTCCACTGGGTCAGCCAACGATAGACGCTTGGTCTACAGATACTTGGCAAAAGCTGTTGACACTGCATGCTTTCTGAGTGCAGTTACGAAGCAGGCAGTGTGCAGAGATAGCCTCACAAGCTCACCATCCATAAGCGTGAAGACAAATAGAATGTATGCATTGCACACAAGCGCATTCAAGAACTGCCAGAGGTATCAGAGGTGCACACACTAGACAAGAATGGATCATTATATGATCCGGCAGGAACTGAATCCTGAAACATGCAGATTAGATATGAAACAACGAAATTAACGATGCACCCTACGAATAATGGGAGTTCTCCTGAATGGTTTCCATGGCCAAGATCGTCATCAAAAATAAATAAATGAATCGGCGACATGGTTTTGATAAGATAATCCAAATACATCGGCGACATGTTCGGCGAAATAATGCAAAAATTCAAAATACTGTCGGCGACATGGTTTCGGCGAAAATACTGAGGAAGGTTCTGATGCAGGCAATACAGATTGTGGCAACCGTGTAGATTCGAAACAACGCAGGGTAACAGCTTGATCAACAGTTGAAA
>Ga0126342_10000338_pt1 | contig 47112 bp, 37 predicted proteins | sample Cyp1metagenome_FD_92528 | JGI IMG/M metagenome (GOLD analysis project Ga0126342, IMG submission 92528) | Coral microbial communities from Lord Howe Island, Old Settlement Bay, Australia - Cyphastrea 1 metagenome | ecosystem: Host-associated > Invertebrates > Cnidaria > Coral ...
TATATAGATAGATAGATATTTATATATATATATATAATATATATACTATATATATACACTATATATATATACTATATATATACACTATATATTTATATATATACCATATATATACATACAATTTATATATATATACAATACATATATTTATATACTATATATACATAATATATATACATATACAATACATATTTTTATATATACTGTATATATATTTGCTATGTACATACTATATACATATGTACTATATTTATATACTATATATATAATATATATACTATTTATTTACCATATATACCAAGAGAGTCACTTTAATATGTTTCAGGGGTGGCTCAACCAGCAGATGATCAAACCAACAACTAGGTTGCTTTACATCCCAAGTTTTGGCCAGGCCCAGGGTACCCCTCAAATCCACTGGTGGGAAATCATGTTCTGGGAATCAAAGTGGCAACGGATTTTCCCCCATGGCCCATAGGAAAAATCTACTCTTTTGTTAGATCATCTACAGTGTATGTATATAGAACATATGATAACATATGATAACATATGAAGATATGATCTTAATGTGTGTTCTACTACCATGTTTGATTCCCGCAGAGTATGCCTTTCTTGTTGTTTCCGTTTCAAAGACGGCATCCATCAGGTTGGTAGGGCTGTTCTTTATCGACCCATCCACTAGCAGGTGGCCGGGGGTGGAATTTCGGTGCCCAGATCTCCCGAAGAGGAAGGTGTGCAGATTGTTTCGGGACATAGGATTTATCATGATTTATTCCACTTTTAGTCAGTTTCATTGTGTTTATTCTTTATTGATGCCAATGTTAAGAACATTCCATTGCGACAAGCACACTTAGTATGCAAATGCAAAAGAACAATGCGTAGCGAAACATGATGATGCCGTGCAAATGTGAGAGATCATTGCGTTAATCAAAGAAAAGGTTCGGATGACCGTAACCTAAACTTGGTGAAAAAAATACAAAACAACCCTCAGTAACAGAACACTAACTGATCTATAATCTACAAGCGCACGAGAGCATGGCATACAAGGAGATCATTTGTGCGACAAATTTACCGGGCGACTGGTGCGCCCAGCAACCACCAACCAGTATACTGTTGGGGTGGGCAAACCATGGCAATAGAAAATATCCGCGAACTATGAGAAAACAAGTGCATCAAATGCATCAATCAGCAAAGGGTACTGCAATTTTGATGGCTAACAATCATTTTCCCCATTCATGGCTTGCCGTCTTGAAGCACATTCCATTTTCAGACACACCCAAAAAAATATCCAAAACTAACATAGCCATGGAAAATCACCATGTTTAGTGAATAAATTCTGAATAAGTCATCTATAAATAAACATGTTCATAGCTATATCAAGTAAGCAGAGGGTACAATCATAATCCCTCATATAGTTGGTTAGTTTATCCCATTATAGCCGTTTACATCTCCCAAAAATCACCGTAAACCCTCCATAAAATCACCGTTAGGGTTCAATCATAATCCCCTTTTTTAGCGTATCTTAGCTACCAATTGGTTGGATCATACCATATGAAATGTGATCTTGTAGGTAATCTCCGATGTGGAGAACGCCCCCTATTTCTAGATCATGTTTAGTTCAAACCATGGGTTTTTCCACATTTCACAGGCTTTACATCCCATGTTTCCATATGTTTCATCACCATTCTGGTGCAATCCCATCATTTTGGGGTTTCAACCACCGTCTCCCTGGACCCTTGCAGCAACCACGGCGGAAGCCTCACCTTACGCGGGGGCGACCGAGCTATGTGCGGAGCGCCTGGTGCTGGCGAATCGGGTGATTTTTTTGGAGAAAATGAAGGATCGATCTATATGGAAAATGAAGGAATTTTACAATGATTGCAGTATATATAGTGAAAATGATTTATAGTATAGTGGTTCTATACGGTTTTCTACTAGGATTTCATGTGGATCAACTATAGTATACCCTCTGATAATTTAATATTAAAAACGGCCATTCATATGTTGATTTAGCCATTCAACCTAGCCGTTTTCCATAGCTATGGTAAATTACCAGAGGGTAGTGGTTTTATACCAGGATGTTTTTTCACGAACATGTGGGGATTGAGAGGATTGATAAATGATGATTGGTTTTGAAATAGGGAATTCGACTACCTGGTTTCATGGGGGTTCTGAACTATGGGAAACCTATCAATCAACTAGTATAATGAGGATTTAAAGAACAAAAATGCTAACAGTGATTTAACAGACAGAAATACACAGTCAATAAATATAAATGTAAATATAGATATATATATATATAGATACAAATATATATATATATATATATTTACATATATATAGATACAAATATATATATATATATAGATATATATATATATATCTAGATATATATATATAGAGAGAGAGAGAGGGAGAGATGGGATGGAGGAAAAACCACCCAGAATTTAGGATTTAACCAGAAAGACTTGGGATTCAACCATCAAGAGTCGGGGATTTCACAATGGAAAATCGGAAATCATAGGGGCCTCATAACAGCCGGCCCAAGTGAAAATGACCGTCCTTGATGCTATTCGGAAATATACGTGAAGCTAAAACTGGAAGATTTACAGCTTCAAACTTGGAATCGGGGACTCATCCGCTACCAAGTGGGTAATGGTGATTTCAGCCAATCTCGACCATTATGGGCATGGGTATGGCTCAAAATACTCAGATGTGGGGTCTTTTCTTGATCTTTTCCGGCTGTTTGCTGCGTCATAGTTTGGAGATATCCTACTTTGACCCACAATAAACTATACCAAGACCAATTGAATCCAATTGATGCACGTTTAAGATTGAAATGTCTTCAGTGGGTGAGCCTTGTTTTTCTCATGTCCTGAACTTTGTTTGATAGTGTTTTGTCCCTCCACTCGAACCAGGAAGGTGATTCTAATTGGGTGGTTCAATGTAATGTTTCGGGCTTGTTGGCGCACGACAGCATTTTTGTTTAATCCACACCCCTTTGAAATGTCAAAAGCCATCAGAAAACATCGGCAGAAATCCAAGAAATTCAGAGATCACCTTCCAGTCTCGCAGGGCTAGGCTGATGAATATGTTTGGCCACGACCTGGCGCTCCAGGCTGGAGTTGGTTCTGGACAAATACAAAGTCCTCGCGAGGCTAGGAACATCCCGAACAGGCTCCGAAGAGGATCAGAAAAAAGAGCCTGACATGTTTCCCGATCACCTGGCGGAGACTTGGGGGACTTGACTAGTTGTGAGGGATTTTTGTCCTTACCAACTGCGATGGTCATCCTTTTGTTTCAGGAAAGGTTCCAAGAATCCACCCATTCAGAAGGCCTATTCTTGGGTACACATTTTGATTCATTTTGTTCATCTTGGTTGAAGAAGATAAATCTTGGATGTCCTTCCAGCAGTTGATTGTTTGGCAGGGAAGTTTATATAATTCAATGTATGACCCCCCATCCCTGATTTTACATAGCAATAGCGTATCAACCCAGATCTAGGGAAGGAACTGTGGAAGGGACTATGTCTAGCCATTCAGGATATCTTTAAACAAAATCTTGGTCTTAGATGGTCTTGGCCAATTTGGCCAAGTGGATTATAGTTCACCATGGCAGATCGGTGCAGAAGATTCATGACCGATGTTCGATGCCTGGCCGGGATTTTTCAGAATCGCAAATCATGGGATTCTGTGGGGATCTTTGATGTGACAACCAACCATCTAACACGTGGCTGTGTCCAAAAATGGGAAGACGGCTACCCCGAAAAATTGTGACCAGCTTAATGGGAAAATATGGTGACCAACCGGTGGATTTAGGGGCGCCCTAATTTCCGATAGCGATGGATCATAGTTGAGGGATCGCCCACGAAGCGCGGGACTGTAACTGAGCCTAGAGGTCCGGCCCCAGAAAATCAATGGTAAAGACATGGAGGTTTCCTGAAATGGTGGTACCCCTAAATCATCCATTCTAACGGGATTTTATAAACCATCCATTTTGGGGGTACCCCTATTTCTGGAAACCTCCATATCTAAAAATCCTTCTTCTGCAGCTCTTCATTTTGATCAAATTCAATACTAGAAAAGAGAATTCTGTGAACTTTTTGGGTCAAAACTGGATCTTCTTCGATTCAGGGCTCATCACTCCAAGAAACCCACAGCACGCAACTCCCGTTCATGCCTTCAACATAGAACGGGGAAATTCCCTCACTAGCTTAAAGCCAGCATTGGCAGCATCCTTTTAAGACTTAAAGGATTTTAAGGCATCATTACCTGGTAGTGCCTGTTTCAACCTTCTGATCTTTGGGCTCCATTGATGGCAGGGATTTGATCCTGAACAATGATTGACCACATTTTTTGTAGGAGCCTAGTGACCTAGTCTCTCATGAAAAACTACGAGAAACTCATGTCGGACCGTTTCCGCCACTCATCCCTTTCTTTTCGGACTTTGATTCACAATATTCCACCATCTTTGATTGGAAACCTCCATCCGAAAGAATTCCAATTCACGACTTTTCGAAGATCAGGTCAAATGATGTCAAATGTCTGTCCCTGGGTGACCGGTCTCCCTCCCAGCCCTGCAAGAATTCTGCGTCCGGCCCAACAAAACCCTTGAAAGTATCGACCTTTTGCAGACCGTCATTTTGTCGATGGAATACAAAGAAAGAACAGTCTGTTCACTTCTTGAAGCAAAACTGGATCATCGATTTTTTTGGTGGGCATGTTTTTGTTCATGTGATGATACTACAGAATTCTATTGATACTTGCTGCAAGTGAGCTCCATGAAGTCCGGCTTCTCTACAGGATTGGGCTCCGGGGTGGGGTGCCAGTTGTAACCAGCCAAAACCCCTTTTAGAAAAGTGCTCTCGGAACAAAAGATGGAGTTTAAGATTTTAAGATGCCAACATGGGAAGCATCTCAAACGCAGGACCTAGTTGTGTACGTAGGCCAAAAAATTGGCGCTTCACAGAGGTCGGGGCCAAGTTTTGCAGAGAAAGGGCCTCGAACCCATGCATAAACTATGTAGGTGTTCATTCCGGGGCGGCCCCCTGCCACTTTATACCCTACAAAACTTGGATCCAACCTTTGCAATCGAGAAGTTCGTGTCTGCATTTAACGCAAACAAAAACGCAGCACCCGTCGCACATCAGCTGCACACTGGCGAGGTTCCGAAAACTTTCATCCAGGCACTTCACCCACAGTCGTGCCATGCGCCACGCCTTCAACGTGCTAACCTTCGAACTCAGATGGTCAAAGCCACTGACCAAACCCTTGGGTTTTCAGCTGGCTACCCCCTGTTTGCGATGCCGCTACAACCCAGGCGCCTTGGTCGCCTGCCAAATTCCCGCAATGCCATCAGGAATGTGACGCTGCGGGTGGAGAGCCTCGAGCCCCTTGGCTGCGGCCATGTTCGGGAAGGGAAGGTGCAAAACCTATGGGGACGCAATTGTCACCAAGGCAAGGATCAGTTAGTGAAGAATTTGACCGACAACCTAGTGGCAACAACTGATGTGCAATGCCTCAGTACACATAGTCCCACAGGTTGGGTGATTTCGCGCGGGAGGCGATTTTTCTTTGCTACGCTTGAATCCCAAACCAAGTTGATGCCAAATCCCAAATGTGCCACGTTTTTAACAGTGCCAGCCATGTCCCATTTCACGTTCATGGCCCACACGTGTCGCGCAGTCATGTTTGAGAAACAACCCATGCTGAGGCGGGCAGTGCTAGACCTCCGCGAGGGGGCGCACAAGAGCCGTCACCGGCCGAAGCATGGGGACAACGGAGATCATGAACACCATGAGGAAGTTCCACATCATGGGGAAGTTCCACATCAGGAAGGGGACAAAGAAGGCCGGGATGAAGGATGGTCGATGCGATCTTAATTCCTGGCTGTTGTCAGGCAAGTCGGGCTTGACTTTGGCGGATGGTAGGTTTCACAATAGGTGCAACATCAACCATAAATCAAAGAATGTGATTTACAGAATATATTTTCAGAATTTCGGTGAGCTTTCATTTATTTCACCCCCAATCGCGAATTTCCACGTCATGTCCACCGAGAACTGGGCTGCTACTGGCAACGAATCTCGTCGGTGCCCGTTTGATCGGCAGTGGTAAGACTCGGCCACATTTTTGATGAAGTCACCGTTTCTGCCAGTAGTTCATCCATTTTTGCGGCATTTTGTTCCAACAAATGTCACCCTAGTTTACTTGATTCAGGCCCTTTAAAATTTGGGAGTTGCTTTAAAATGGAGGATCCCCAAGTCACCATTAGTTTCACTACGAAAATTGCCTAGTGGCTTGGATGATTTGGGGGTATCCCCATAGGAAACCTTCCATCCACAGGTGCGGCTGACAAAGACCCTGATGCCAACCTGCCGCCGGAGGCGACGGAATGCTACGGAAACTTTGGATGAACTATTAGATAGCGCAAGAACATGGAAGAACCATTTTTTCATTGGAATCCTCATTGTTCTGTTCTAGATATTTTGGTTCAAGGTTGTTCTGCCCTGGCTGGTGATTCCAAAATTTGTTTATGTCCACTCCACTTGGAGATGGTGATCGCGAAATGACTAATATTGTTCAAGGGGGTTGAAACCACCAGCCACATTGGCAATGACAATGTTAGATAAACCTTTGTATTGCACCTATGTGCATAAGTATGCATAAAAATACTCGGTTGATGAATCATAGGAAATTTGTGGGTCAATTCCAATAATGAAACCCAATGGCTGAAGGTTTATCATTCCTCAGATGGCAAGAGCATGTGCGGTTTTATGATCAGGTTTTCACATAATGATACGGGTGCTTGCAGATTTTACACTTCGAAAGTCCTCAAGATGATTCGGGTGCAATTTTTAAGATGCTATATAGACTGATACTTGAAGATAAAAGAGTGATGACACCAGAATATCCAGATATCCTGGGTAAAATGAACCCAAACACACCTTTCCAGTTCAGACTGGGTCATTTGTGACTGGCAATCAGAAGGGCTGGGAACTCCATTTACATAACTGGTCCTGTGTGTGTTCAAGCCAACCATCGAGACCACCAACACAAAGGGAGAAAGGTTCTGCCACGAACCACCTAGAAGGTCTTGACACACCACGTCTCCATTCTGTGGCATTTCTGTGGGATGTCATCAGTCCCATTATGTCCAATTCACCAGTTACAGGATGCCCCCCAGTTTTAAGTTGCTTTGTAAACCCCATTAACTATAGTTATTTATAGTTATATCTACCATAAACCGTAGTTAAGCGACTCATAAGGCAACTTAGCTAGCTTGGGAGCCCCATGGTGTAGTAGCTCATTGGATTACAATTCATAGCCGCAAGACGGAGTCCCCATAAACCGTCTCTTTACCAATGGGCGGGTCTCGTGTCGCAACGCACCAGGAAGCTCCTGCAGAGGCAAGGGCGAAGTGGGGTTTGTCTTTGCAGAGTCTTGAATGCGGGCATGGGTTTGAAAATGGGGTATACCTCCAATTTATAGCGATTTTGAGACAGGAAATGGTGATTAACCAGTAGATTTAGAGGTATTATTTTCGGACAAACTCGTTTGGTTCAAACGTATTGGCTTACGAAAATGGGTGATTGAATGAATTGAGACTAAAAGAGTCTGAAAATGATAAATTTTGTGGGTCTATGCGTGGTATATTTGTGTGCATAGCTACTTGTTTCAGATGTTTTTTGAATATGATGCGCTGGAAATTGGGTTGTTGCACATTCTGCCAGCGAAGCATGTTCATATTGTCACATTTGCGTCTATACATGGTTTACGCTTGGCGCATGTCCGGTTTATCTCTTTAAGAGATAAACAGGACATGCGCCAAGCGCAAAGTCTTTGGATTCAGAACATCGCCCATTCCCAACAATTCAGTGACATTTGACTGAGACGCATTTTACTATTGAACTGGTGCCACGGATGGATGACAGTTTCTTCAACCATAGGGGAAAATTCATCCGACACATCTCGCCCTCAGACTTCTTTGTCGGGTGGGGCCCCTTGGGCCTTTCAGCCTAAGAGTTGATCAAATGGGTTTGTTTGAAAATCGGTTACCCCCAGCTCCACTGGTTAATCACCATGTTTAACCCAAAAAAAAACGTTAAAATGGGTTAGATCCCCCATACTCAGACAAAGCATCAAATGATGGAGCATGACCGTCACTGCTTTGTTCTTGGATAAAATCCTGATTTTGCGTGGTTTGTACTCCTGTTTTCTGTTAAAATCTTCTCGTCACTGGCGTTAGTTCTATGAACTTTTCGAACTGCTCCCAGTTCGCTGGGCCGTTACATACCCGGCTTCGTTGATGAAAGTTTACTTGGCCAAGTTTCATTGTTTTGGCTCATGTTGGTTTTATCCACTAGTTTATTCGCTGTTTTACAGCAAACAAATATCTTCCCTTCGCAAATTCTACGCTGTGTGTTTTGCCCTGTTTGGTTGCATCAATCTCCATGTTTTGATCATGTCCTTTCACCCTGGTGGGTGAAACAAGAAGAACACCCCTTTTTTGGTTGCTCCAATCCGTATTTGTTTTAATCTCTTGCCGTAAAACCGCATTTTGGTTGATGTCAAAATACGATATGATTGGTGCGGAATCTCAAAAGAATCTCTGTGTTTGATGTTGTCCACCATGAATTCCATAGCCACCTTGTCATAGTTTGAGGCTCCTTTCCCCTTCGATGATGAACCTGAAGAGTGGGGACTCTCAGAGTGCTTTCATTGGGGCCTTTAAAAATACCCTTGCTGATTGATTGTCATAGGGGGTTTTACGGATTATAGTTGTTGGGGGGTGTAACTATAATTATTATGAGTAATTACCAATGATACTCATTATAGTTATAGATAGCAACCAGCATGAAATGAACCGTTTTGAACACAGCTCACTCAGGGACAAAGTGGCGTTGTGCCATTTGTCCGAAGTTGAAACTATACCAAAGGACTCCAACAAAATCCAATGAAGAACGGTGTTTTTAACCCCAGTCCCAGAAGCGTTGCTGACTAGCACGCATTAACCAACGTGAAAATACGTGAAACGGATAATGTGGTGGAGGCGGGATGACCAAGACAATCTTCCCCAACAATGATAACGGGATAGCGGGTCAGAATTCCACCTATGCAGGAAAAATCGAGCGAACAGAAGCTAGCAACGACTGAACAAGAAGAGAAGCTGGCAACGACTGAGGAGGAGCTTGCCCGCGCCTGAATCCAGCAGGGAATGTTGTTTTGCCACCGGCGCAGTGTTGTGCAGCTCCGATGTGGTAGGATGCTGAGGAGAGCACCAGCTCCGCTTGCCGCGTTGACGCTGGCCGCGACAGCTAGTGGCAGGGCGGCTTTCCGGCGGAGTGACAATATGCCACTATGCCACGAAAAGAGATCTTGAGAGAGCATCTCTTTGAAAGTACATACGGTTTAGCAATGGCTCTCTACGCATTTTGTTAAGATAGACCAAGAATGGCCAAGATTTGTATCTGAGCATCTCGTTGGGGAAAAACACTTGCCCCTTAGTGATTTTGACCCCTCAAGAAATACTCCCCGGCGTTCGTGGTCTCAAGCCATCTTTTTTTAGGCCAGTAAAGCTTTCTTTCGGGTGAATTCGTGTTGCTTTTCCAGAATAATGGGTCTGCAACTATCCCATACAGTGGATGGAAGAAATCCTACACCACCTTCGATCTGGTGTAAGATTTCTTCCATCCACCGTATCATTGGTGGTCTCAAATGGTCTCAACCAAGCAACGGGGAAGATCACCAGGTCTTTGCGGGGAAACAGATGAACTGCTGGGTGGTGGTTTTTGATGCTCTTTTCCACCGTGCAAGCGGTAAAGGGAGCCAGTTATTGGATTGGTAGGGCCATGGCTTTCCTGAGAAGTTTCCCAAACAGTGCTTACCCAGTAGCTGGTAGCTCTTGGTGGATGGTTAAATCAGGATGAAGGGTTTGATAGGGATGTGACCCAATGTATATACCAGCAAAAAGGAAAACGCTTGGATTCACGACATGAAGAGAGATGAACAGAGATGCATAGAAATGAATAGGTCGAAAATATTGGTCATTGCTGCTTACTTTCCCAAGGAGAATCTGATTGTGGATGGGTTTCCTCTATTGCTTTCCTTAGGCTTAGACGAACCCTATAGCTGGGTAGAACGTCACAATTGCGATGTTTGAGTAAACCAAGTAACGAATGATGGGTGAAAATGGGTTGACTTAACTTTGGTGTTTTTAGATGTAGACATGCTTGACAAGTATCCTGAAAACGATGGTGTCTTCAGTAAGACAAGTCATGTTAGATGTTTTTTACATGATTTATATGTTAATGTGTTTTCTGTGTGATGTGTATGTGTTTTTATATGTGTGTTGTATTTGTTTTATATGTTGGAATTCTCTAGATGTTCTTTGTTTTATTGTCTAAGATTCGCCATTTTATCATTGATCCGTAGAAAAAAAATCGGTCATCTCCATATTGCCAGGCCTTGGAGTTCACAGCTTGTTGTTCCAAGAAATATAGATAAACGAAGAAAAGATAGACGCAAAATTGATATAAGGCGTGTATAAACCATAAAAAGTCCATACTACATATATATGTGTGTATGTATGTATTAGTGTTGAGTAGTTTTGACTAGATACTATGATATGTTATGAGTTGTCACTGATTATAGAGTTGGGTTGAAATTCAGCAAGCAAAGGACAATGCTTTTGCAGCCGACAACACTGGGTAATGCAATTGGTTATTGGTTGATGTTGGTTGACTTTTTCAAGTATTGCCCATTCGCTTAAGATGTCTAGTTGACATCGGGTGAGCATTTGTCGTTATAACTGGTACAATTGAATACCCAAAATTGAGGGATTTCCATTGAGCAGGACGTTGATCTACTAAAACATTTCCAAGTTATCAGAGTCACCAAAGCCCCAAAAAGGACGGAAGAAGAGAGAGCCAAGAGACAGGAGGCGCAGTGGTGATGTTTTCCGACTTCCGATCGTGGTCCCAATTGACCACATGATATTAATGCCTAAGAAGGGGGGGTGAAAAACCATCAAACACAAACGAATGATTGTTTCTGATAAGGTTCTTGAGTTTCGTATCAAAATTGAGATTCATCAATGGGCATTGCGGCATCACTGTGGAGACTCAAATCCTGAATTCTTGCCACGAGAACTCATTTGACCGACATATTTGGTTGCAATTTGTTTCTGAGACACTACATCCGCTACATCCCCGATGCAAGTCCAATGCACGGATTCAAATTTACCACTATTTGGAAGGACTTGTGACTTGACTTGTCTTTTTTGGAAGTAATTGTAGGATAACAGGAAATGATCTAGTTTATCTAGTTGGTTACCCCCAACTGCTCCACAGTGATTTTCAATGATTTTCAATAACATTCTACCCGTGAAGCTTCGGTCATGTCCTGCTGATGCCCCACCTCTTGGGCCGTCTCCAGGCGGAAGAAAAGCTCCAAAAGGAGATGATTTTCTTCAATCAGAGCACCGGACAGTGCCCGGCGAACTGCGAAGTGGGGAAAACCCATGAAGCCCCAACGTTTTGGCTGGGCGAATTCTACTCCCGTTGTTTTTAATGATAAGTTCAATAGGGTAAATTGTTGGTTCACAACAGGATCAAGCGATTTTGGGGTGACTTTTGTTTTCAGACTGTGGGTTGAAGAGGCAACCAGAGATGTTGAACAGCAGCTGGGATGAAAGCTCAACAAACTTAGAGAAAAATCAATGAACTCCCTTTGCACCCAAAAAATCGTGTAGGTGAATATCTCACAAAGACAACTAGTCATGGATTTGAGTTTTAAAATAGGATACCCCAGAATCGTTTGATCTTGATCTTCCCCATTTGAATTTTGCATAGGTTGGGGGAAGATCCCTCCCCGAATCTCGTTAAACTGCTATATAAATTGGTTATATATATATATTCCCCCATCATCATCCATCATAATTCAATTCATTATAATCCGTTAAATTTCACTCTAATCCACTATAATCCATGATATCCCGAGTAAATTCCACCCAAAATAGGAGATTGTCTGTTGGACAGACCCATATCCTCTCAACAAGTTCCCCCAATGGGATGTTTTAGGTTGGTTGAATATTATTTTGATTAAGACGATGAACTGCTTCTATCAATCTTTGGGGAACCCTGTTTTCAGACAAGCCCATATCTAAACCCTACATCTCTATAAAATCTCCATGTTTAACCATCATTCTAAAGATGGTGACTCCATCTCTGGTCCAACACACATGTTGAACAATATCCCTTGGAACTGAGCTCCCCAGTCGCCTTTGTTGGCTCCATTCTTTGGTGGTCTAACTCACAATGTTTGTTCTTACATCACCATGTTGTTTGGAGAAAACCGGAATGTGTCTCGATAACATCCACGTTTTGAAGGCTTAAACTGCCGAGCTATTTTCGTAAACCCCGCTGTTGGTGAAAAAGTGCGTGTTCCTTGCGGGAGCATCCCCATTTTGATGGTGAAAATCCCTTTTTTTTCTTGACAAGTCTTCAAGTTTGGGTGATCATTCCTGAGTTCCACATCCTAATTGCCTCAGCCTCAGAATGCCAACCTCGGAAGAAACCATAGCCATAGCCCATTTTTTTTGACCATTTATCTAAATTACAATGGTCCGTGGTGATTGTCCATTTAAAAAAACTTGTTCAATGACCATAGATTTATAGCTGAGATGCCCATATCTTCACATCAAGATATCTTAAAATATGGGTACCCCCAAATCATCATCCATTTTAGCGTTTTTCATTAACCATCCATCCGTTTTGGGGTACTGTGACCCAACACTCTGCATGTCGGATATGCTTACTGATTTGATATCACGGAACACATGTATAATTCTATCTTATATCCGCAGCTTTGAAGACCTCTAAACAACTGACTCGCAGATTTTCTGCCCACTTATCACAGCAGCAATGAATGTGCTGGCTAGTTGTATCTCAATCTACTCGCTGAAGGAACTGGAGGTATGCCATCGAGAGATTGTGCAGTGGTGAAGCCTAGCTTGGCAGAGGTCGCTGCCCGAGATTGCATGAACAAGCTATCATCGACAGTGCCATGAGGTTTGCAGATTGGTGCATGCTGATAAAAGAGGCGTAACCCTTATCCTTCTATCTTTGGCGAAGGAAGCTGGAACACCAGAATCATCAGCACAGCCTTGGTCGGAGAGGATTGAGGGAAGCATCACCACCTCACGGTGACGTTGACCCATACATGTCTCACATTGCTGGTTTCATCTTAATGCGCATTCGGTGGAACTACAAGGGTAATGAGTCGTTGGCAAAGGGCTCCATCGCTTGCAAACCCACATCTATTCTCATATATTGTCATATATGTTCATATATGTTTCCAGTAAAGCCCTCAATATTTCCCATTCAAACCTCAATTTTTCCCCATTCAAAGCTCCATTTTTCGGGATGTGCCAAGCTCCTGGGATCGTAGGTACCTGCGCTACCGCACTGACTCCAAGTGTGGCAGCCAGGTGCCACCTCTGCCAGATGGTGAGGCCGGAAGATGGTGATGACATCCATCCCAAGCGTGTGGCGTTTGGCATACAAAAATCTTCAATCTACCCTCTGCTAAACTGGTAAACTAACATAGCTGTTGAAAATTGCCATATATAGTGAATTTACCCATTAAAAAAAAAGTGATTTTCCATAGTTATGTTAGCTTACCAGAGGGTAACCATAGAGGAAGTGGATTTGGGGGGTTCCATTGCTTTCCATAGTCATGAGGGTACCCCTGTAGTTCTTGATGGTTTAGAATGGAAAACACCAGTGAAATAAGTGATAAAATTGGGTACACCCCTTTCAGGACAGCTCCATTGAACCATCAAAAAATGATTCAGCCATAGAAAGGGATAGATTTAACCCTCAAAAAATTGATTTCATTAGATTTAACCATAGAAAGAAGTCGATTCAACCATCAAAAACGGGATTTAACATTGAAAATGTGATTTATGCATTGAACAAAATAGGATTGAAGCATGAAAAAATGTAGAAACCAAACACAGCTGGCCAGGATATATCCGAACTAAATAGGCATTTAAATGGCAAATTCCTCTAGTGATTGGGATTTTTCCATGGCTAGGTGAGACTACCAGATGGAAATTTCGTCCTCAATAGTCTGTGATAAAGTTGTTTACAGTATATGGACTCATGGTGATCCATGAATATAACTTAAACATATGCATCCTTTCCTGAGATAAAGCCTCAACTAATCCCTTCCTCCAGTCTCAATTCATAGTCAGAAGTCAGAAGTTACTTTTTCGTAATGCGATATTCTGGGATATAGTCCGATATGCTCAGCAAATCCATGTTTATATGCGATCCACGGTGATATAGGAAAACCATGAGGGGGCTAATTAAAAGAAAAAATAGTATGGGTAAAGCCAATAATAAATCACAAATTGGGGATGATTTATCATTGTGGATCTAAAATTCCCCAGAGAACGCGAAAATCGCATTGGGTCCATACCATTGAAAGGAATTTGACGAACAGTCAAGGGGGATGGCTAGGGATGAGATTTGTATGGTAGACCCAATAACAAACAATCCAGAGCAAACCCAGACCAGGTGCATATACCAATACAAACCAACAGCAATAGAATCAACTAGCAGTGTGGTAGTATACACGTAGTGTCAATGGGTGAGCTTTTGATCTTACCTTTCGCTTCTTCTTTGCGACCAAGAAGGCGCCCATATGGTGCGAGGTCTGCAGGGTGAAGCGCAGCAATATGATCGCTGATGGCCTTAGCGGCCACATGTTCCTTTGTGAAAACCATAGCCTTGAACGGGGCACAGAAGGGAAAGAGAAACCAACACGACCGCCATGGCTCTCATCTTTCCGGCGCCAACAGGTCGATCAGGTCGGACCGAGTCAGCAGTAAGGCAACGACGTAGTAGACAGGCAGCCGCCTGAACAGTGTGCTTCCGCAGATCAGGGTCCATACGTGGGAGGGGGACGCGCGACTACCGCAATCCAAGGGCGGGTATGTTTACACAAAAAACGGTGCGAAGATTCGTCGAGGCTGTCACGTGGTATCTCACACGGATGGGCAGGAGATTGTTTCCACAGCTGCACAACAGATGTTCAACGTAGGGAAAAGAATTTGCAGGAACGCTTGGCGGAAATGGATGGAATGGGGTTTTCATTTCGTCATGCTTGGGAAATATTGAATCTTTTGAGAATGCCCAAAAGGCCTAAAATGAATAGAAACCATAAAGATTTAAATCCATTATTGCTAGTCAAACATGGCCGGAAAATCCCTCTTTTGTAGATGATTTTTCCATGTCAAGGCCCCACTTCCAGGATTTCCCAGCTTTTCTGGTCAAGCCTTTGGCTGGGTAACGCCTCAGGATTTTCCGTGCCTAGCACTATCCCGGTGACATCTACGAATCCGTGATCCCATAGCTCCAAGATAAAATGTTTGTGAAGATAAAGATACTTACTAAAATACATATGAACTATGTTTGAAATACGTGTTACTTGTTATACAAGTTCCTAGAAATCCATCCTGAAAAAGTGAAAATCCCTCGCCCGTCCCCCGGGACCTTTCTGGCCCAGCTGTAGCCACCGCCCGGCCCCGGTGGGTGAAGCAACGATGGCGTGGACGTCGCCGGTTCCTTGTGAGGATGGGGCAAGTACAGAGGCTTCAGAGTCTCGGTAGAGCTTTTTTGTTGTTTCATCAGGTTTAACCATGAAAATGGAAATCTAACCATGAAAAATTGTGTATGTAACCATGAAAAATTGTGTATTTAATCATGAAAATGGTGATTTCAACATGAAAAATGGTGATTTAACCGTGGCACATAGGGGATTTAACATGATTTAACGCAGAAAAATGATGGTTTTTGATGGGATATAATAGGGATATGGCGGGGATGTTTCATGGGGATATCGGCTGTGTTGGAGAATTTATTCTTGATCGATGGAATTCAACCATCAACAATAGGGATTGAATGGGATTTTTGGGCCTGTGGATATAATGGGACATAAAACCCATATAAGATATGTCCCTTTCTATAAGGGGACATACAACACATATCCCATGTATATGAAAGGACATATAAAGGGACATATTTACTTGGGGTATTTACTGGGTGTGTAGCGGCATACCCCAAGTTTTTGCAACGTTCGCACAGGAAACACGCTCGAGCTCTCTAAAACCTGTGGAAAACCATGGTGTTTCCTGTGGTCCCTTTCGTCATCCCAACTTTGTAGGAAACCCCCATACGAAAATGTTGTATTCAGTGGATTTAAGTTGTTTTTTTGCACGAATGCCCCATATGAGATGGGAAAAACCCATGGTTTCCAGTTACCATCTGGTTATTTAACATAGCCATGGAAAATCCCTTATAAATGGAGGTTTTAGTGGGAAATCATCCATAAATGGGCCATTTTCCATGGCTATGTTAAATAACCAGAGGGTAATTCTTTTCTTACAACCAATCCACTGATGTATGGTCGTTTTCTTGCCATTGCTTCCTCCCCATGTCCAAGATGTCAGGATGGCCTTCCTTCGCTGCTCGTCACGGTGGCGTTGCTCAGCGGCCGAAGTGCCACTGTTCGGGTGAAGAGCAACAGCTACGTGCACGAGCTGAGGCCAGCGCGCTGATCCACTGGTGAAGGGATGTGGAAAATGGCCCATTGATGGGTGATTTACCTACTCATGGTGATTTGGAAATAGTTATGTTCGTTTACCAGAGGGTATGTCGGTTGGATATGGATCGAAGATGATCCATATATATATATATATATATATGTATGTATGTATATATATATGTATATATATGTATATATATATGTATATATATATATGTGTGTGTGTGTCTGAATGCCCTAAATCTGCTAGATTCCACAAACTTAAAACGATTAGAAATATGAACAAAATATAATTTGAAAATGTAACTTTTGATGTGAATTGAAAACAAATATAAGAAACGCAAATCTGAAAATGCAACTGCTCATGAGAATTGAAAAAATGTAAAAAAATGTAAACCTAAAAATGTGACAATGTCAATCTGAGCAAAAAGCAATTGTAAGTCTCAAAAAATCAATAAATACGGAAAAATGAAAATTGCATGTTGCATGTTCCAAAATTGCGATTTGCCAGGCGCATACTTTACACATTTTTTTAGTTGTGGTGTGACATGTGAATAGCCGTAGGGCATCCCTCTTATCATCCCTTGTATCTACCTAGTCTTGCCAAGTGTGAAGAACTCATTTTGGCTTCGCCACCTTTACTTTTGGCTCAAGCACTGCGGTAAAAGTTAGCTGTTTGCGCTTGGTATCGTAAAACCCCCTACTTGGCTGCAGTTTTGGGTCCGCCAGACGGCCTTGATTTTGGGCCCGCGCGCTGTGTCCAAAAACTACTTTTTTAATTGTGTCCCTTCCAACAAAGCAGCGGCCGCCAAGCTGAGAACTTCGCAAAGGTGCCGGCTTGGGTAGAAGCCACTTAATTTGAATGCAAGATCACTCAAGCCAAAAAAAGTTTTCTTCCAACAACCGATACCTTTTTGCACAACCCCAACTTTTTAAAGCATTTTTCAACAATCGATTGGGAAACGCCTGGAGACGAGCAATAACGTTTGGAATAACGACGGAATAGCGACTGGAATAACGATTGAATACAACTGAATAACGACTGGGAACGTCTTGGAAAAAGTTCTCAATGCTTTGCATCGGCAGAATCACACAGTTCTGCACATATTTTGGTCACTGCGGTGCCTCAGGTGGGCTTGCTTGAGGTGCAGACCTCCATCCAGCTACAGAAGGCGCAAAAGAAATACACGTATCACTCTTACGCAAGCGCCAACAGCACCTGCTTTGCACTGGCAGAAGCACGGTCCAGATATGCCTCTGGGCATCCAATTTCGCATATCAGCGTCCCCGAATTTTGGTCCATAAAACTATTGTCAAACTGGCGCCGTTGGTATGTGGCCTCCTCAGTATGTCAAGCTGCCAACCTTAATTTTAACTGCCCTAGTCACCTGCGAGATCATTGCGCTCTGGAGGTTGATTTCGATGGTGAGAAGCTTGACTTGGTCCAGGTTGTCCTCCTCACCTATTTTTTTTGCTCGGGGTTTGGCCGATATGCTCTGTGGCACGGTCCTTTGAACAAGAGACAAGCAGAAAACGAATTGGCAGCAAGCTGATGCGCAGCAGAACTACTATAGAGGCCCCGCATTGGCGGCACCGATTTTCAGCAAAACTACGGACCCAAAACTTGGTCCGCGAAGCCATGATTTTTTCCTCGTAGAACACCCCCGCCCCCATTTCAATGCTGCCAACAACAGCCGGGCGATGCAAGCAAAAGACTTCTCCCAAAAAAAAAAGGAAGAATACTTTCTAAGCCTTTGCGGCGAAATAAAACAAGCTTCGGTGGTATCCCCAACAGCCGTAACGTTGTATTTTAACAAATCTTTCTAAAGCGTGCTGCGAAGCCAAGCGCTGGAAACACTTCAGCTAGGTTTCCGCGAATGAAATGGCCGCAAATCCTGTTGAACCTGACCTGGCTCTGCACCAAAGCCTCCCAGACCTTCTCCGGAACCTTCTCCGGAACCTTCTCCGGAACCTTCTCCGGAACCTTCTCCGGAACCCTCTGGAGCCTTCTCCGGAACCCTGTTGAACCTGACCTGGCTCTGCGCAAAAGCCTTCCAGACCTTCAGCAGAACCTTCTCCAGAACCTTCTCCGGAACCCTGTTGAACTTGACCTGGGTCTGCACAACCTTCTCTGGAACCCTGTTGGACCTGACCTGGCTTTGCACCAAAGCCTCCCAGACCTTCTCCGGAACCTTCTCCGGAACCCTGTTGAACCTGACCTGGCTTTGCACCAAAGCCTCCCAGACCTTCACCGGAACCTTCTCCGGAACCCTGTTGAACCTGACCTGGCTCTGCACAAAACCCTCCCAGACCTTCTCCGGAACCTTCTCCGGAACCCTGTTGAACGTGACCTGGCTCTGCGACTCTGCACCAAAGCCTCTCAGACCTTCTCCGGAACCTTCGGGCCCTTTTCCGGAACCTGGGCTGAAGACCCCATTAGCTTACGCTGTTGGGGAAAAATGTAAATTCAAAAAGTTACATTGCGATTTCCCTTTCTTACCCCCTAAAAAAAGTGAAGTGAAAAAGTTGCAGTTTGTTTTTTTAACAGGGTGTGCCGTTATTTGTTTGAATTTTACTTTTCCTATATTTTTTAAATTTACTTTTTTGATAGAGTATAGACTGTGGCTATTTGGTTTTTTTCAGATATACGCTATATGTGAAATTGTGATAAATATATATATATATATACATATTGATTTATGGGTACACCGACTGGTGATTGGTAATTAAGCACACCTTCATGTTTTGTCATTTTGATCCGGATATCTACTCAGCTATGATTTGATTTGTTTGGCGGGGTATCAAAGATTTGGCCTTTCGCTTATCAGGCATAATTCAACGGAATTCAACGGATTACGTAATAAACCCCTGAAGGGGTACTGTCTTGGCGATTTGAATAACACATGACATCACTTGTTGGAGCGAACCCACTTGATCACCAACTTTGACATTCGATAAGAGATGGTTTTCATTACGGCCGATCCACAAATGACTAGTTTGTAATCAGGTAGTGCTAACTTGGTAATTAGATAAGTACGTCCTTATAATAAACATGGCGCCTGAAATCATGACCATTCATGAGCCGCTGACATGATCATAAACTGACCTTAGTCAGTCAAATTTGCAGGAGGAACTCAAAGCCTCATGTCGATGCCATATTGTAAATCCAATCTTGGGAAAATCATGCGAGATGGCTGAGACATATCCCTTTGGCAATCATCTGAACTGGTTTGCAGGAACATCCATGTGTTTATAGACATGATGTTCCCTGTAAAGACGTGGAGCTTCCAGGTATATTATCCTTGACATGGGTGTGTCTGAAAATGACACAACCCAAATAGCCATATCAATCACCGCAGGCGCAAAGCAGAAGATGAGCTCAAGGCACCTGCCAATTTTGGGGATTTCCCAACCATGTTTGAGGACACCTGAGATGTTGAATCCAGACTTTGGCGCTGTCACCTTGGATTTGGCAGCTGATAGAAAAACCTTCGGAATGGTCACAGAAGGGGGAAGGTTTTTGGCATTTTTTGTATAGGTAGAATACATATATATATAACATATTATAATATATATATACATACATACATACAGACAGACAGACAGACAGACATACACGTACACGTACACGTATACATTTACATGTGAATTTGCATATAAATATACATATACGTATACATATACATACACATACATACATACATACATCCGTACATCCGTACATCCCTACATCCCTACATCCATACATCCATACATCCATACATCCATACATCCATACATCCATACATCCATACATCCATACATCCATACATCCATACATCCATACATCCATACGTCCATACGTCCATACGTCCATACGTCCATACGTCCACGTCCACATCCACATCCACATCCACATCCACATCCACATCCACATCTACATCTACATACATACATACATACATACATACATACAAAATCTCATCTAACCTAATCTAATCTGATCTGAGCTGATCTAATCTAATCTAATCTAATCTAATCCATACCTACATACATACATACATACACACACACATACATACATACATACATACATGCATACATACATACATACATACAAAATCTCATCTAACCTAATCTAATCTGATCAGAGCTGATCTAATCTGATCCAATCTAATCTAATCTCATCTCATCTCATCTAATCTATCTATGTACACATATATATATATACATCATAGGTCATGAGCCACGTCTACAGAAATCTCTAGAACACAAATCCAAGAGTACACAACTCGAGCTGGACGCTGCTCAAATGCCAAGAGTGTGGGTTTCCGCAATGATGGGCCTCTACCAATTCTACCCATGCACGTATCACAGGTAAGGTTTGATACCATATGTTTATACAACTGAGGTGTAGAATTGGGTACCCAAAATTCAACAACCAAATCCTCAACACTTCCAGTTAGTTGTCTCCTTGTATAACTGGAATTCTAGAAGTCATAACTACCAAAGGTTAACCTCAAAGATGGGGGTTGATTGCTGGGATCTTGAAGTTCCGCAAGAAATAGATGAAGTTTGTCGAGAATTTGCGGGAAAATTGATGCCATCCCTGATGGGTTTTCCGGCCATCGCGGCCAGGTTCCCTTGAAGTCTATGGTCCATGGGAGAGACAGCACCGTGTTGCGCCTTGGCGATTTGCGGCTTAGCGGCTAAGCCAACTTGGGGCACTGAAGCATCGGAAAATCATGAGAAAAACACAGGAGGAAAAGCATAGGAAAAGCATGAAAAGACACAGGGTCGGAGATCCAACCTGCTTAAGTCATGGGTTGGAAAATGGATGAAAATGAACTAACCCAAATTGGTCCTCTGCGGAAGGGGAAAATGATGATCATCAAGTTTGAGACATCCCATTTTCAGACAAACCCATATGAATGCCGTATGACGGAAGTAATGCGATCCTGAGGTACAGTGGCGTGACACAGTATGACCCAAGTATGACCAGATGCCCCGGCAGAATGCCACAGCTATGATTTGTTTCAACCTCTTGGCTCTTAGATGTTGAGAACATGAAATTGTACTGTTTGTTCGCATCTGGTTTTTCTGCTGCAGGGTTTTTGGTACCTCCTTTCATCCTCCCTGCGTCAAACGTTTATCCGAGACTCCCCTTGCAATGGCAACGACAGAAGAAGCTTTGGTAATGCAAAACCAGTGGTGGCATGGCTCATCCTGACCTTTCTGTTCTTGACAAGTGAGTTTTATTTAACCTCATAACAATCCATGCCTAGATTTACCCTTACTAATCAGCTCCCACCTCAATTCTCTTCAGCACGAGGATTTGTCTTGAATAGGGGACCCTGACCCCTAAATTTAACGGAATTAAAACTTCTTTGTCACGATAGAATTTTATTTTGGACCCAAGTTGCCTTGGAATGAAGAACAACATTTTTCTCAGCTTATGACTTGGGTGGCGTTGCAATCAGCTCAGTTGCTTTCTATTGGAGTCACTATCCTCTATGGATCTTTTTACGACCCGCATAAACTGAACCTCATGTTTCTCCTCTTTTTTGCGCTTCATTTAAACCAACCAACTGAGAAATCAGGGTTTTTCCCCCAGCAAGCCGCCAAAAGATCGAGTTTAGAGATCCAATTCCAAGAATTCATAAATTTAACATAAGTTTGACCATTTTTCATCATTTTTCCATATTTTGCCCAACCTTCACCACCTTTAACCACCTTCAACCACTGTAGCACTTCACTTCAGAGGCGAAATTCCTGGACCATCGCAGCCCACCTCTCGGACGGCGACCTGGTGGCAGCCACCGTGGACAGCCAGCGACAAGTGCCCCGAGGGCCACGGCATCTGCGCGCCTTCGTGTGTCTCAGGGAGGACGGCGCCCTGGAGCGATGGTTGGGGGGTTCGGAAAGCCAGATGGATGGGGAAATAGGGTGAAATGCATGATGAAAATCCACTTGAAATATCTTTGCACATGTGTTTGGTGTTTCATGTTTTTGTTCTGTGAGTTACTATAAGTACTCCTGGAAATATTTCTTACATGTGCATGTGTATGTTTTTCGCATTCAATGTCCATTTTATCATCAGCGAGGGTGAGAGATGGCTTTTCTCGTGTCAGCCGTGAATCTTGGGAAACAACCCCCCACGCGTGAATGGAATTGTCCTTACGATTTACTGAAATTTATATATTAGTATGGTTGGTCGCTTCAAACCTTTTTCACGTAAAACATAAAACATAAAAGATAAGATGAATTAAGATGATACTTTTGGGAATTTGTGGGGGCCCTTTGCTCCTCAATGATGATGCCATACACATTTTTCGTCTCCCCAAACCTGACCTGACAAAATGAAGTTCCACGCGGTAAGCCTTGGCGAATGGCAGAGTGGCATGATTTCTTGTCATGTTGGAGGGATATCTAAGGTTGGCGATCATAGTAGATGTCCTTGGTTTTCCAAGTTGATTCCAAAAATATAGAAAGAGAGATTTATGATGGATATCCAGATACGAACCAACAAACAGTGGAACGGGATATCCAATATTAACCATAACAAAGATGTCGTCGGTTCTTTTTCCACTGCTTGATACAAAAATCTTACAAAACCCGCTGGAAGATCGTTGAATATCACCATGATGACGCTGATGTGTAAATTTATCCTTGATTTAAAAAAGGGGGGTTTCCCAGTCAATGTCGCATTATATTCCCATTATGGTTCAAATCCCATCCGACCATTGATCATGCAAACAAAACTCAGAGGTTTATTGTAAGTGATGATGTTTCCTAGTATTTTTTAATGATTTGATATATGTATATGCACATACTCGTACATATTCATATATATATATACATATAATCATAGATTTCTACTCGAAGAAATATCTCCGCCATGATGTTTTACAATCCCATGATCCCACTGTCGCAATCAGCCACATAGCTATGAGATTGCCAGGGGCCATGAACCAATGTTCAATTAATATGCCATGAATATTCCAATAACAGCCCATCAATATTCCAGTCATATTCATTAAAAAACAGATTTATTTATGTTCCATTCATATTCCAATCATATCACTTTCTTGTATTTTCACATCCCTCCCATTGTTTTTTTGGTCGTCAGGTTCCCTGCAGCCCTGGGGTGACAGCCTCACCGGTGGCAGCTTACCGGCCTCGGTTTCCTCGCTGTCCTCGGTGTCCGTGAGGGCGGTGGTCGGCAGCCATAGCGCCTTCGCGGCGCTGGTGGATGGCAAAGTGGTCACCTGGGGCTCACCACATGCGGGAGGAGACAGCCACCTGGCAAATTGTGTTGGAAATGTCGGACATCTTTGGGACTGAAGTGACTGAAGGTGATTTTTGGGTGACTTTTTGGGGAAAATATGGCTTTTGGGGGGTCGAAAGCTGGGGATTACCATATTTTTGTGGGGAATGAAGATCCAGAGGAAGCAGCTACTCTTAGAGCATGCTCATGTGAACAAAAGGATACTGGTGTTTTGACCTACAGCTGATGGGAAGGTGAATGTAAGTTGGATGAAAACTCATGGATATTGTCTGAAAATCCTATGGTTGATTCATCAGTTTCTCATTAAACATCTCATCTGGGGGAACCTCCCCCATGCTTGGGCACACCCAGACACGGAAAATGGACGATGAATGGAAACACATATGAAAATGATTTTGGAAACTGGATGAAGGTAGGTGGAAAGGGAAGTTTCATCGATTTTTTTGGTATGTGAATCGATAGCTATCTACTGCGAAATCTGTGGGAAGATGATGGAATTCAGTGTCATTTGGTGCTTGGAAAATCCCATGAAAAAACTGGACGGTTCGGGATGATCCAGAAAACTCCGGCTGCAAAGCGATGTGAAAACCAGCCATGGGTTATAGTTATGTAATCACTTACTCATCTTTGTTCAGTATATTGATATCATACTGTGTATATCATATGTGCCTTTTTTGATCCTTTATATCTAAATAAATAAATAATATATATATATATACACACCAAGTGTTTGTTGAAGTCTTGATCAATCTTCCAAATTCGTTGTTGCTCCCATCCCTGTTCCCGTCTTCCCTGTTTCCCAGTTCCCGAGGCGAAGCCGTGCAAGGTGAGTTGACAGATGTGCGGGATGTCTATGCCACGCACTCCTCCTTTGCCGCAGTGAAGCAGGCGCCCAGTCCGACTGGGGGATATCGTCATCGATCCATGCAGGAACGACGCATGTCCTCATGAGTGATTTCATGCCATGTCGAAGCAGAGCCTTAATGACGCTGCTTTGGGTTCGTAGCAAAATGAAAAACAGATAAAAACCGTGCGGATGGGTAATCTATAGCGACCTCTCTTTAGTATGTTTTGTAATTCTTACCCTCTGGTAATCAAATATGGCTGCCTGGAAAATCATCGAACTAATTATGGTGGTCTAAAAGGGAACCTCATCTGTAAATGCTAAGCCATGTTTGATTCATGGAGGGTAATGATGTTTTTTGGGAATGGATGCAATGGCAATCATCCCAAAATGGTCTCAGTATGTCTCAGTTTTAGTTTCAATTTGGGAATCAGTATTCATATTTCCGGAGGTTACCATCAAAGCAAATAAATAATACTGAGCACCCCTTGCCCTCGGCAGGACGGAAGTGTGGTGACCTGGGGTGCATGGTATGCTGGAGGTGACAGTACCTTGGAGGTTTTAGACCACTGGATGGAATGGCGGATTCCCCGAAATCTGTAGACAAACCCCAAAACAAAACCCCAGGTGATTGATGCTGGTGTTCCCTTCAAGATCGGGCTCACATTAGCAAGATCTGCTGAGCCATGTAATGTCAGTGGCTGATTCCCTAGACGTGGGTGTGTGAGATATACCTGGACTGCCAGATGTTGGGCAATGTTGGTTTCCTGATTGACAAGTAATTTTGCCCAAAAGTTGGATACCCACAGCCAATGGCTTATCATTATTTTCCACATTGAACTGGTAACCTTGTGGTGTGCATTCAGTGCCCCAAGGAATGAATGATTCGGAATGGTGTGTTTTATCAAGGATTTGGGATGGTGTTGCGACAATTCAAGGGTGTTGAAAGGTCACATAAGTCTTCTTCTAGAAGTTTAGGCTGATGACACATATCACGACGCAATGTTTAACCTCAAGGGTCCTTTCGTTTGATGCCCCCTCCTCAGTGTGCTAAGTGTCGACAGTGCACTGCTGGCGAGGGTGATCTGTGGTGCTTGGCCTGCACAGCGTGGGAGGCACTTGGCCGGGAGCTGTGCGGCAATTGGGACTTGCCAGGAGTCCGCATCATTGCGAACGACCTGGTTGTCAACACCACTCGCCAGGTCAGGTCGCTGCGGTCTGTGGGGGCCGGGCTGTCAGCCTCGGTGGAGCGTGCTGACTTGGCTGGCCTCGGCCGTGCTAGGTCAGCTGCTTCCCACCCGAGGGACGCGCCCAGGCACCTAGATCGCGAGGACCACAGGGACGAGCTCCCGAGGCGCCGGCCTACTCCGCCGCCTGGACCGCCTCCAAAGCGCCCCAAGGAGGAGAGGGCAGACACTGAGGAGGAAGAGTCGGACGAGGGTGAAGAAGAAGAGGAGGCAACCTAAGATCCCCCTCATCACCCAGGAGCTGAACCGAAGCGCAAGCCACCAGGGCCTGGACCTGACAGGTCTACCCGCTCGGACCGCAGTCCGCGGCGCTCCTCTAAGGGGCATTCTGCTGGCAAGAGCCGGACAGAAGAACGCAGACACTCAGATCGAGACGGACATCGAGAACGACGTCGCACAAAGGCAAAGAGGTCAGGGAAAACAAGACGCGCAGGCAGGAAGCACCAACGGCTTTATCGCCTCGCTCAAAACCCCTTACAAATCGTACATCGGAAGGCAAGTCCAGCCTTCTTGGAGCTGTCATCCACCACTTTGGGAGGCGGCGCGCTCCAGAAGTGGGACTAAACAATGGATACCGCAGAAGATGGAGAGGAAATTGGCGTGGAAGAGATTCGCGCCTGGAGTGCCTTGTCGCCTACAAGAGGTCAGGTGGTCGAAGTGTACATCCCTGGGACCGACTTGGAGTCCCCCCCAGAGGTCTGGGCCGCTTTCATCATCACGCAGGTGGTGACCCGCCTGGACGGCTCCCTGGTGTTGACCGCACGGCATTTGGGGTGCGAGGACAAGACCTTGGGGAAGGCCCTGGACTCCAGGTTCAATTCAGAGGATTGTCAAATCCACCTATGTCTCTCCACTCCATGCATCGACACAGGAGTGGAAGGGGACGCACTGCCAGATGCCTGCCTACATGCTATCAAGATCCGTCTCTGGACACGTGGTGGATTCGAAGAGAACAACACCTATGTCACAGCCGCCAGGATGAAGAACGCCTCAAAGTGGCTGGACACTGGGCCGCCGAAGCCTGCCGGCCGTCGCCGTGCAGCCGCTCCCAAAAAGGGGCCGGGGAAACCCGATGCAGCCCGAGAGGCAGCGCCCAAGCCCCTTATCAAGAAGCGTGCTACAGAAGGCAAAATGTCCGCTGCCGACAGAGAGGCGTTGCGGGACAAGTTGCGTCTTACGAGACAACGGCTTCAAGGTGCAGAAGGAGGCCGCAAGAAACCGACCGCAGGGGATGGAGCAGAACTCATATCCGACGAGGATGCGAGCGCTGGGTACTCTCCCGGCTCCTCAAACTATGTGGAGGACCAGGATGGGCTGGACACCGGGACAGCCCTGGTTGCACCCCGGGACGAGCTGGCAGAAGCCGTCGCTCTCAAGAAGAGAAAGCAGAAGAAGAAAGGTGGGGACCACTCCGACCTCTACGACCTGGCCACGGTTTCAAGAGGAAATACTTCAAAGACCTTGAGTGGGCAACTTGTTCAGAGAGCGCTGGAGATGACTCAGAGTCAGAAAGACAAGCGCAAGAAGAAGGAGCGGCACAAGAAGTCGGGAGCTCACCAACTGACACAGGTGCTCACCAAGATCCTTACCAAGTCCCAGGACACGGCGGAGGACAGCAAAGACCAGAAGAAGAAGAAACGCAGGAAGTTGAAGGATGGGACGATCATCAGTTGCAGCGAGTCCTGCAAGAGCAGCAGCTACGATGGGAGCGACGAGGAGAGCAGCGAGACGGACTTAGAGGCGCCGCTTCGCAAGAAGTCTCGCGACAAGCCGGGGTCAGTGCTGAACCTCTTGGTCGCGCACGTCCGGGAGCAGCTAGACCAAGGAGCTCTCACGAATGTCTCCTCAACTCGAGACCAGATGACAGGAGGTGTGAAGGTGATGTCATACTTCAACCTGTCAGTGAGGGGGTCCTACCCGACCTACATCAGGGAGCTCAGGGAGATGCACCATCTAGCTGCTTGCATAGACCTTATTCGGACAGGCGACATCGCGAGGGCCGCCGACGGCATGTCAGCGCGGTTCATCGCGTTACACCAGTCGCTGGTCGACGGGTCTTGGACGACGGCGAGACACTTGGAGCTGCATCCAATGGAAGAAAGCAGCGCGGCGGGGCCAGCAGCAATTCTCGCCACTCGGCGACATGCAAAACTCGTCGCAAAGGTACAGGGCTATGCTACCAGCAGCTGGGGGACACCAAACTATCGCGGCAACAAAGGCGGCAAAGGCAAGGGCGAATGGACCTATCAGGGTTCACCAGGAGAACAGCGAGGAGATCAGAAAGGAAAAGGCAAAGGCAAAAAGGGAAAGTCCAAGTGGGAAGGCTGGGAGAACCGGCCCCGAAAAGATTGGGGGAAGGACAAGGAGAAGCCCGAGGAGAAGCCGAAAGGTTGATCTTGTCTGGGCCGGCGCAGGCCGTTTCTCCGGAGCCTCCCTCAGCGGTGCTCTACAAGGTCCTGCTGCTATGTGGCACGCTGGAAAGCACGGGGTGCGCTTTGCTATGGACACTATTGCATGTGAGCCGGACGTCAGCCGAGCTCCGAAATTCGTGGCTGCATCTCATGATGAATCACTCTGGCAAGGGGCTACGAGCCAAGCTCAGGCGTGTGGCTCTTCCGCTCCGTGTGGGTGAACTGGCTGGGTTGGCAGACCTTTTACTTTCTATTTCACTACTCGAAGCAGTCAGTGAGGACTTCATCAAGCACAACGCTGCGGCATGCTGGAAATACCTTGCGTGCTATGCCTGTAATTTTCTCAGTGGGCAACTAGGCCCACTCCCCGCTGGTCAATGGTCGGCGGCGGAAAAGCGGGCTGGCCAAGCCATAGGCCGGATGACCAAACGGTTGCTGAGCCATGGCCAAGGTGAAACGGTCGACGTCACAGCGATTGAAAAAGATTTGAGGCTGTCCCGTGTAGATTACACCGGGGAAGAAGTCGGGGTTTGTCATAAACTGAGTCTTAGGCAAATTTCTCCTGCTTTACCCCCTAAAGGTCATGGCGGTTCAATCGATCTTTTGGGGTTTGTTTCAACTATCACGCAAAGGTTTCTGAACAATCCCCAGCTGTGCATTTTGCCGGATAGGGGGCAAACTTTACCTAAACTTCAGGGTCGAGTTCATGTAGAAAAGGGAGAGATTGAAGACATCTCCAACGCCCTAGTTCAGTGTGGCGTCTGCGACTGGACCCCCTTGTCGGAAGTTCTGACTTACAGGGGGGAGCGAGTTCTCAATGGTTTATTTGGGGTTCAGAAATCAAGTACTATTTCAACTGGGGAGCCTGTCTTGAGAGTTATAATGAACCTGGTTCCTTCGAACAGCGTGATGTTGCAGCTTCAAGGAGCCACCAAGGGACTCCCTAGTATTACGACCTGGATGTCAACGGTACTGGATGAAAATGAACAAGTCCGAATATGGCAATCAGATATGTCAAATGCGTTCTACCTCTTCCGTCTCCCCCCACAGTGGAAACGGTATTTAGCTTTTAACGTAGTACGTAATGGGACTTCGCTGGGTTTGGATCCACATCAACAATATGCACTTTCCTGCTGTGTTTTACCCATGGGTTGGCTTTCATCTGTAGCAGTTATGCAAGAAATCAGTGAGAACCTTTTATTATTACATGATCTTCCACGTGAAGCGCAGATTGCCCGGGAACATGCCGTGCCGCTATGGATGGTGGGGCTTTTGAAAGAGGCTCGTGAGAATCGGCGAGCTTGGTGGCACGTGTATCTGGACAATTATGCAGGTGGACAAATTCTGAGCATGGAGGAAGATAAAACAGAAGGTGATCGCTTGCATGGCCTGGCTGAAGAGGCTTGGCGACAAGCCAATGTCATGTCCTCGGAGAAAAAGCGGAAAAGAGGAGTCTTGGAAGCTGAAGAACTGGGTGCCTTGATAAAAGGAGGGACGCAAACCATTGGAGCATCCCCAACTCGGCTTTTGAAGGTCATACATGCTACACCGTGGGTACTTAGTCGCCCTTCACTGTCAAAGAAACATGTGCAGATCATTGCTGGAAGATGGGTGCACATCCTTCAATTCCGAAGGGCTGGAATGAGTTTTCTCGAGGCTACCTGGGAGTATGTTGGAACACGGAAGTTTAGCAAAGATCTCACTTGCCGCGTAAAGCGGGAACTCTGGAACTGCATATGCGCGGTCCCTATGCTGCACACAAATTTGGGAGCCAGCATCCCTGAGTTCGCAACAGCTTCAGATGCATCTACAACGGGAGGTGCCATCGGTGTAGCAAGAGCTCTGAGTCAGACTGGTCAAGATTATGTACATGCTGCATTGAGGGGACAGACTTTTGCCTCAACCATACCTGTGATTGTACTCTCGTTATTCAACGGGATAGGTGGAAGCTTCCGTTGCTATGACATATTGGGGGTTACCCCCATGGCGCTGATCAGCTTTGAAATCAATGCAGAGGCCAACAGGGTTTCTAGCAGGAGATGGCCTCACTCTGTGCAATATGGGGATGTCCGAGACCTGGATCGGGAGTTGGTCCGTAGCTGGCTCTTAAAGTATGTGGGAGCCAAAGAAATACACATATGGAGCGGTTTTCCCTGCACTGACCTGACAGCAGTGAAAGCATTTCGAGAGGGTCTTGCTGGCGAGCAGTCTCGTTTGTTCTATGAGGTGCCACGAATCAATAAGGTGGTAAAAGAAGAGTGCGGGGAAGACATAACTGTTAAATTTGTGGGTGAAAACGTGGCATCCATGGGGAAAGCAGAATGCACTGAAATCACTACTACGCTGGGGGTATGGCCATATCATCTCAATCCTGCACAAGCCGTACCCATGAATCGCCCTAGACTGTGCTGGTGTAGTGAAGTACTGGAAAACGTGGTGGATGGTCTTTCTTTTCATGAAGAAGAATTTTGGACAACAGTGACAGCACCTGCAAGATACCCTGAAGTAGAGCAGTGGCTAGAGGAAGGAGCCATTTGAGAAGGTGCCGAACAGGGAACTGTCTTCCCTACATGCTTGCGGGCGATTGTGAGACAGAGGCCACCACCCCGGCCAGCGGGCATAAACCGCTGTGACAATGATACACTGGCTAGATGGAAATCGGAAAACTTCAAGTTCCCACCTTATCACTACCTCTCGCAATATATTATCTGGGTAGGGGACAAATGGAGACTGGCTGACAGTACGGAGCGGGAATTGCTACTTGGATATGGTTTTGGACACACTCGACTCGCCTGGAGTGCAAGTCAAATCAAACAGTCAGCGGCCAAATTTGAGAATACCAGACTTTCCCTCCTTGGTGATTGTTTTAGCATATACTCTTTTGTACTGCCAGCCGCTGCACTTTGCAAAGCCTTCCTACCCAGATTGCACTATGAACACCTGGCACAGCGCATGGGGCTGGCGCCCGGATTCCGTGCGCCTTGGAGAATGAGTGCACCGCTGAAAAGAAGTTTAGGTTATGGCGTTTTGGGGAAACACACTGATGTTAACTACACTCCTGGTACCCTTAACCGAATTTTATTGACCAAAGTCAATCATACAGGATCGGATATAAGGATAGCGTCAGGTGAAGTCATGAATCCAAAGGCACATCCGCGACAGAGCGTGGAAGCCACCTGGTGGGATTGGGAACATGTTTACAAGTTCAAATGGGAACGGAAAGAGCACATCAACCGTTTGGAACTTCGTGCAATTCAAAGAGCAGTTCTGTATGCCATATCTCACCACAAACTTGTTGATGCCCGCTTATTCCATGTGACGGATAGTTATGTTTGCATGTCCATTATAGGAAAGGGTCGAAGTGGCAGCCGGTTCCTCAACAGCATCCTCAAGATCATCAACGCAAACCTTTTGGCTCATGGTTTGGTGCTTGTAATAGGACATGTTGAATCTTCTGAAAATCCTACTGATCATGCCAGTAGGACGGCCTAGATTTGTGGAGCGGACGACACGCAAAGAAAGACAGAAGCAGCGGCAAAATATAATTCTTTATGACGCAGCCATCTCTGAACGGACACAGGAGCGTTATTACAATGGGGTTCGACTTTTGATGCCAATACTCGATAAAGTCTCAACTGCTTTTGAATTGGATGACGCTATAGCTGACTGGGTAGAATTACAATGGAAGCAGGGGCAATCACTTTATATGGTCAATGATGCATTGTGTGGTTTACATCACTTTGAACCTTACACAAAGCGACTTGTACCTTCAGCCTGGAAATTGTTTAGAACCTGGCGTAAACTGGAATCTCCAAATCGTGCACCCCCTCTTACTAAGTATATCATCTATTCGGTTGCTCATTATGCCATTGCCCATAATGACCTGATTTTTGGTATGCTTTTACTGCTGGGATTCTTTGCACTTTTGCGAACGGGTGAACTCTTGCTGGTTAAGCCGTGCAATTGTCTCATTTCCAAAGCCAAGGGTCTCCTTACACTGGAAATGACAAAGACAGGGAAGCGAGATGCAGCAACTGAGTCAGTTGCATTTGATGATGAATTCACACTGATGGCACTGGCAGAATGCATTACATTACGAGAGAAACAACAACTGACTAAGGTTCCATTTTGGACGCCTTCTGCCCAGAATTTCAGGAGTAAGTTTAGGTATTACATGCAACGCTTCAATCTAGAGCAACATGCTTTTAGACCTTATTCATTGCGCCGTGGAGGCGCAACTGCTTTGTTTCAAGATACTGGATCTATGGAGATGGCATTGCTTAAAGGACGCTGGCAATCAGCCCGTGTGGCCAAAATATACCTCACTGATGGCCTCAGCTTCCTCCCTGGCCTGACTTTTTCCAACAAAGCCCAAGACCTTTTGACCCGCTGGAAGCCTTTTTAATCAACACTCCGTGTCAAGGACAGGGGTCGTGGACAGTCCGTTTTTGCACAGTCGTTTTTGCCTGTTTTGCCTGCCATGGCTTGAAATAACTAGGGCTTTTTCTTTGCAAAGCCTACCATGGCTTACTTGTGAGAAGTGAATTAAACCAGACCTACCATGGTCTGATATGAAAACTGAATGACCTGCCATGGTCCACCTCGTTTCAAAGTTGGCTGCCTCGAATGAGGCCAATACATGTTTGAAGAGCCTCGAATGAGGCAAAAATCAAAGGAAAGATGTGCGAAATAGCACATCTTACAAATCCTTCGAGTCACTTGCTGGAGTGAAAATATGTGCTCTGAAGCCTAAATATATGGCTCCATGTATTGTATTGTATCGTATCGTATCGTATCGTATTGTATTGTATGTATGTATGTGTATATATATATATACATAGATATGTGTATATATATATATATATATAATTTAGATATGTCCATATAATGTATATACTCAAATTTATATTATGGCATAGCTTATACCATCAAGGATAATTGGGCTGTAGTAACTATCCGATGACTAGGCCCCTGCGACTGACCTCTGGCCTTGGGTTTCTCTTCAAAGGGTTTAGGCCGAATATACAGTTTCAGCTGGGAAAAATGATGATCCAACATAATCATTACATATATATATATATATATATAATGTTATTTTGGGGTCTCCTAATTTTTGATTTTGGTTGGACGAACCCTGAAGGGGTTAACTAACCCAAAATGGGTATAGAACTTGCAAAAATGAAAATAAAAATGTAACAATGTAGTTCAACATGTCTTGTCCAACCAAAATGATGATATGCCAGAAATAAACAAGGTTGCAACTGCTTATATATATATATATACAAATAGGGGATTGCCTGGAGTTGATTGGGTGCGTCGAAATTTTGAGCTGAAGGTGGCCCACCATTGCTGATTCATAGACAGAGTTAGTCTGCAAGTCCATCCCAATTTTTACTAATACTTTGGGCAGTGGCTAACTGGTTGGTGCTTTGGAACATGAATTTTATTTTTCCATATTTTGGGAAGTTCATAATCCCAACTGACGAACTCATGTTTTTCAGAGGGGTAGGTACACCACCAACCAGCTAAACTACCAATCATTTCCTACATCCACCTTTTTTGTCATGATTTCCCCAGGTGGATCAAACCAGCCACTAGGTAAACTTGGGTCAGGGGATTAGTCCATACCTTGTTTGCATCAGCATCATCATCATCATCAGCCTTAGAATGATGTTGGTGAACGGCCTCCATTTGTTTTTTTCTTCGCAACAACAATACGTCTCCTGTGCTCTACCAGCTTCCCAAAAGCTCAGGCACTGCAGTGCGAGATCAGTTGCAGGACGTCACGAAGATTTTCAGTTCTTCCGTCGCCTTTGCTGCGCTCAAGAAGGCGTCCGAGCAGGGCATTGCAGGGCTGAAGCAGCAACGCATGGGGAGACGACCAGAGAAATCCAAACGAAATGATGTCTTTGCTGCAGATTGAAAATGGGAAGTTCATTGATTGAGACAAAAAAGAACATCCTACTGGTATGTGATATTATGATAAATCCCAGCAAAAGTGGAGATACCAGTAGCCGACGATAAACTACCAGCATGTGCCAAAATGGGAATTGCATCATGTAGCCTCCTGAGAAAGGCATGTGTGTCTTTTGGAGATTGCCATGTTCCATCTCAAGTTTCGCTTGGGCATCAGCAGGCTGAGAACTGGTGCTATTCATCCCAAGGCCGATGGTTCAATCTCCATGTGTTGATGAAACCATAATTCTTCCCAAATGATGGTTCAATATTGGTTTAATCCCAAATTCTTTGATTCATGTGTTGATAAATCCCAAATTGTTGCTGGGTTAAGTCCCCCAGTCCCTGTTTTGCTGATGGTTTTTCCCCAACGTTCGATGCTTCAAACCACGTCCGATGCTTCAAGTTACGTTCCAGCTGTTTGGTATGTTTTCCATCTTTATATTTGGATTGTGAAAAACTGGTTTGTGAAAAGATGTATTGTTATGTGTTTCAAATATAACCTCAAATACATATTATGTCATGCTTATGTCATGGTTATGTCATGGTGTCATGATTATGTCCCCATTTGGGATGGTTATCACGCTTACCCTCTGGTAAACGTTACAGTTTGCAAACTGGAAAATCACCATGTTTCTAATGGGTAAATCATGTAAATCCACTATTTCCATTGCCATTTTCAATAGCTTTTTGTATGTTTACCAGATAGTAAGTCCCAGGTTGCTGTCCCCATGGCATCGTGAGGACGGCTCAGTGGTGACCTGGGGCATGCCTCGCGGCGGCGGCGACAGCCGAAAGGTCCAGGCCCAACGAAACGGCACCGGGGGAGGGAAAGTCATGGGAGAAAGTCATGGGAAAGTGCAGGGAAACTTCGGAAAAAATCATGGGATCCGAAAAACGTCTTCTGAAAATGTCATGATATGATATGAAATGGTCATTTCCCGTGGAAATTTCCGGTCATTTCCCATGGCATTTCTGGGTGTCTCGGCATTTTCGCCAGGCACAGCTGTCGGAGGTGCTGGAGATCTACTCCACGGACTATGCCTTTGCGGCACTGACGCGAAGCCGCCGCGTGGTCTGCTGGGGCGATACGGAGCACGGCGGCGAGGTGCCCAGTTCACTGGAAGAGACGCGGTGAGGGAAAACCGGGGGCTGGGGATGTTTGATGGGATATATGATAATATATATATATATACATATTTACATATACATATATATATATATATATATGTGTGTGTGTGTCTGTGTAATATCAATAGATATGTATATATATATATATATATGTGTGTGTATATGTATGTATGTATGTATATGTGTATGTATATATGTATAGTACTGTAACCCCAAAAAATAGAAAAGTACAGTATCACTACAGGATTTGACATTCCCATCTTTTTGGGGCTGCTATATCAGCATGATGTGGATTTGACCATCAACGATATAATATGGGTTTAATTGGATGTTTCATGTATATATATATATATCATACACATGGATTCATAAAGGCGATGTTTTATGGGATATTAAAATAAATGTGATCCTTGGTATGTCTGAAATCGTTTTTTCCCATCAAATGTCATCATCTTAATTTATGGGAAAACCGCTGATAAACTCTTGGATTTTGAAAAGCCTATTTTCAAACAAAGCAATGTAACCCTGGAAAATGGTGTTTGTAAACTTACCATTTATCAGAATCTGGGTGGCTGTCATGACGACTGTCCGAAAATAGACGATACTGTACCCTGAACCCCCCTGATATCAGGCCCGAACGTCCTGCCCAGAATATATATAGATGTGAACCATGAGCCTGCATTGGGGCTTGAGTCCAAATTGGTGTATAGGGTCGCGGTGGAAAAAACCGGGACTCCCAGTGATCGGGTAGTACGAGTCTCTTACTGCAACATGTCAACCATGCTCTAGGAGTCGTAGGTAGTAGGAAATTTGTACGGTCGCTAAGTTTATTCACCGTCTCGTCCGGCTTGCGGTTTTAACTGTGTTGCGGGTTGTCCCGGTGTTGATGAAACCACCAACCACTAGTTCAAGGTCCCACCCGAAAAGCATGGGCATATCTATGGTTACATCCTTATTTGGTTCCTTAAATCTCCCCCTGTTGATGGTTGAATCTCTATTGTTGTTGTATCAATCGTGGTGAAGTCCTAACTTTTGATGATAAAATCCACATTGCCATTGGTGAAATGACAGTTTTTTATAGCTGAATCCTCATGGTCGTTGCTTACATCCCAAGAAATTGGCGAAGTAAATCCCCAAGTTTCTTGGTGAAATCCCTCGGTTCGCTCCCAAAATCCCCATCGTTTCCAGCATTTTTCAGGCCCAAAATCCGCAGTTCCCAGGATAGCTTGGTCGACATTCACCACCTCAGCAGCAACGATGGCGCCTTCTGCGCCGTGACCTGCGAGGGTCGCATGGTCTGCTGGGGGGATCTGCCAGTGGTCGGGCAGCCCTGGGAGGAGCTGACACAGGTGGTGGAGGTCTTCGCCTGTGAGGGAGACTTGGCAGCAGGATGGGAGGAAGTCGTGGAAGCAACAAGAGAGGTATCAGATGTATCATGAAGTGGAGATTCTTGGGCAATTTTTGGGAGTTCACAACCAAAAAAATGGCACAATAATTGAATTTTCTGGGAAATGGAGAGAATTTTGGGGTTAACCGGCAACATTGGGGGTTTAACATGGTTTCACCATCATTGGTTTGGGGGTTAACCATCAAAAATCGGGGGATGTAGTTGATGAATGATCAACTGGGTAGTTGGACCAAGAAAAGATTGGGATTTGATAGGATCTGAAGGGGAAAGCGATTGGTGACCGATAGTTATGATATGTTTATATAATATATATTTTTATGTTTGTGCGGCACAGCTTTTATAGTATTTTGCCATGTTGAGGGATGTAGATATAAATGGTGAGTTTTCCACGAACCAGCTACAAAAATTGGAAGATCTGGGAGTATCTGATAGGATCGGAGAAAAATTGTGTCACTGGGTTGCTCTGGGGAAAGCAAGTCTTCCCAGCCCGGCCTGTGGTGGTTTCCTATGGATTTTCCCAGAAAGTTTTCATAAGGGGTTTCGGGTACAAAAATACACCCTGGCTGATGTACATAGACACTTTTCAGTAATTTGCCTGGGAAGATCATTACCAGCAACACATGGGAAGGTGCTACACCCAAATCAACCGAGAAAATATGGTGGGGGATCTGATAGGATCTGATAGGATCTGATTGGGGGAATGGACACTGAACTGCTGGCTGGTGCCTTTACCCCATAAAAATTGCCAAGCATATGATGATCCCTTTTTTTTTGATATACTTGATGAGTTGAAACTACCAGACTGAGGCCCAAACCAAAAAAAAGACCCTAACATGTCATAAGCTTCGAATACCAAACAAAATGGTTCATGTTTAGGACTGGAATTATGAAACCATCCAATTAAGGAGTTGACAAGTTTCACACATCCCTATATATCTGAGATCTTTCATTGCCATGTTAAACCAGTTGCTACCCCCGTCAACACTCAAACAGCAACAGCCAAGGTTCAGTGGCTGCCCTGTGTGCGGATGGCCATGTGGTTTCATGGGGCGCCTGTGACAGCAGCAAAATCAAGGACCTCCTTCCTGGGTCTGAAAAAAAGGTACGCCCCAAAGTGAGGTCTTTTTTCGTGCGAAATATCTGGAAATATGATGAAATATGAAGTCTTCAACCATCAAGTTCTTGGTGTAGCGCATGTTCAGCATGTCAACTGACCCAACTGTGGCATGAAATCAAGAAAACTCTGGTATTGTGAATTGATCAACCGACAATCGAGGAAAAATCAAAGATGGGAAGCCAAAAGCCGGCAATCATTCGAGTTGTCCAGCCACTGAAAACTGCACAAACGTAGAAGGACCATGAAGGACCCCCCGTGTCCAAACTAGGACCTAGGACTCTCATTTTCCGGGCTTCATAAAGCTTATTGACCTTCAAAAATGTATCATTTCAGATCTCAAGAAATGGCAACGATTGGTACTGCTTTGATTTGACCATTACCCATCCAGTTCTATGATGTAATTGATTGTAATTGTGACAAGACTTCAAGGATTTACATTCCAGCTGTGACATATCAACTCTCAAGCATAACAATGTTTAATCCCTTCCCAATCTTAAACACCCCCAAGAAACCGTGATTCGGTAGGGAAAGGACACTTGATTTGGGACCATACAAACGGAGGTGTAGCTGATATTAAGATATATTAAGAGTGATTATGGGATGACTCACAAAAAACACCTTGCTGCGGTGCTGCGGTGCCTCCGCTTGCTCCGCGGTAGCAGGATCAACTGACCGACGTGCAGCGGGTCTTTTCGTCGACCCTGGCCTTCGCAGCTCTAAAAGGTGACGGCTCAGTGGTCGCCTGGGGTCCGTGGTATGCTGGTGGTGATGCCAGCAACGTACAGGACCTGGAGATGGTGGATGGGATGGGCCCAATGGGGCAACGGCAAAAATGTGGGACTGGTGAAGATGAATCAGTATTTAATCAGTATATCTCAACATCAATTGATATTCATAGCTTTTCTATCTCAACATGATGGGATATTTTTTAGATATTCAATCTATTTTCAATCTCATCAATGGATATCAACGTAATTTGTTCATGAAGAGTTGGAAGTATCTTAACATATCGATGAAGGCGGGGTGTGGCCAGGCTTTACCCTGGCGGGCGCGGTTACCCTCTGGTAGTGCAACATGGCTGGCGGAAAAAAAAAAAGAACAAAGAGTTTGATGAATTTCCTATGAAAACCCATTAAAACTAGGATTTTCAATTGCCACGTTTGATTACCAGGGGGTAATTATTCCCAATATAGAAAGCAGGTTGAATGGTGGTTTCATGGGAATTCTGGACTGAACATAGCTTGGGAATCACGACATCAACATCATCCACCACTAGAATCACTAGAACCAAACCACAGTTCTGAGATAGTCAGGATATGTCAGGATCACTTGAACCAACCGGGCAAAGGTTCTGAGTCGGCCAAAAGGGAAGCAAATTCACCATGGCAGCAGGAAGTCGCCGAGGCGCCGATTTCAAAAAGATCCGTTGCTCCGAGCATTTTGGCCATCCAATACACTCCACCAGGCAATGTCGAACAGCGCCGACAGCTACTTTATGCTACTAGTATTACCCTCTGGTGAACGTTTACATAACTACGGAACATCACCATTCTTAATGGGTAAATCAGCGAAGTAAATGGCCATTTTCAATAGCTATGTTTGTTTACCAGAGGGTATCTAGTATTTGGGGATGATATGGTCAACCCATTTATGGTAAAGCTTTGGGGACGGTCCGTGGCTTTGGCTCTTCCACATAATGCGATTATGGAATTATATACACATTACAAACCATTGATAACCCTTTGATTGAGGAGTCTTCAAAACCCTTTGTCTTTGCATTATACTGGTTGGCTGATAAGGATTCCCATAATGAAATATGATCATCCCTGATACCTTGGGCAGTATAACCCCCTGTAATCATCAACCAACAGGGGTTGAACGCAGCCACTCCTTAATTGATTTGGTTCACCAATAATGGTTGGATATGTCCACTAGCCGATGAATAAATTAACCATAGCTGATATATGTGTATACAAATAGCCAACATCAGCTGCGGTGCATTATACAGTGCATTAATCAGTTCATATCGATATATATATATACGCATATACATAAATATATCTTGTAGATAATATACATACATATATATATATACATACACATATACTGTATACATACAACTTATATATATATATATATACATAGTATGTATTGACAGCCCATCCGTTGATTTATTGCTCCAGGATCAACTGGTGGAGGTTGGTGACATCTGCTGCAGCCACATGGCCTTCGCGGCCCTGCGCCGAGACGGCCGCGTCGTCGCCTGGGGAAGTCCCAAGCACGGCGGAGATGCCTCCGAGGTGCAGGAGCGACCGGCGAAAGGTGGTACTGGTTATGGTTGGGGATTATTACTATTAGCAATATTACCCATAATAGTGATAGTAGTAATAGTAATACTAATAATAATGATAACCCATAGTAGAAAGATAGATAGATTGATAGATAGATTGATTGATTGGTAGATAAATATATATATACACACCCTCTGGTTATTAACGTAGCCATGGAAAACCATCATGTTTATTAGGTAAATCATCATAATGCATCTATAAATGGCTTCTTTTCTATGCCTATGTTAAATAACTAGTGTGTACAGATTAGATAGATAGATCGATCGATAGATAGATAGATCGATCGATAGATAGATAGATAGATAGATCGATCGATGGATAGATAGGTAGACAGATAGACAGATAGATAGATAGATCGCTGGATAGATAGATCGATGGATATATAGATAGATAGACAGATAGATAGATGATAGATAGACAGATAGATCGATGAATGGATAGATAGACAGATTTATAGATAAATAGATCGATGGATAGATAGATAGGTAGACAGATAGATAGATAGATCGATGGATAGATAGATAGATAGATCACTGGATAGATAGACAGATAGATAGACAGATAGATAAATAGATCGATGGATAGATAGATAGATAGATTCATAGATAGATTCATAGATAGGTAGATCGATGGATAGATAGATAGATAGATAGACAGACAGACAGATAGATAGATAGATAGATAAATCGATAGATAGATAGATAGACAGACAGACAGACAGGTATATGGATAGATAGATAGATCGATAGATAGATAGATCGATGGATAGGTAGATCGATGGACAGACAGATAGACAGATAGATAGATAGACAGATAGATAGATAGATCGATGGATAGATAGATAGACCGATCGATGGATAGATAGATAGACCGATCGATGGATAGATAGATAGAGAGATAGATAGATAGATAGATGGATAGATGGATACATAGACAGATAGATCGATAGATAGATAGACAGTTCGATAGATTAGATAAGATTAGATTAGATTAGATAGATAGATAGATGGATAGATAGATAGATAGATAAATCGATAGATAGATAGATCGATCGATCGATAGACAGATAGATGGAGAGCTCGATGAATAGATAGAGATAGATAGAGATAGATAGAGATAAATAGAGATAGATAGAGATAGATATAGATAGATATAGATAGATAGAGATAGATAGAGATAAATAGGCATAGATAGAGATAGATAGATAGATAGATATAGATAGATATTCATAGATATAGATAGATATAGATAGATATAGATGGATATAGATAGATTTAGATAGATTTAGATACATATAGATAGATATAGATATATAGGATAGGGTAGGATAGGATAGGGTAGGATAGGATAGGGTAGGATAGGATAGGGCAGGATAGGACAGGATAGATAGATAGATCGATCGGTAGATAGATAGACAGATAGTTAGATAGATCGATCGATAGATAGATAGACAGATAGTTAGATAGATCGATAGATAGATAGATAGACAGATAGTTAGATAGATAGACAGATAGACAGATAGATAGTCAGATAGATAGGTAGGTATGTATGTATGTATATCAACCGTTTTTTTTGTGAGATGGGATTGTAAATCAACATATTGGGGATTGGTCACTCTTTTTTCGCAGGGATTTGTATAGCCAGTGTGAGGATTCTCATTATGGAATGACCATAAACCATTTACATATAGTATTATTATTGGTTTACTACATGGATAACCATTATGGATTCCATATAGTATTCCATATAATGACACATAGTATACCATATACCATTATTGTATATTACACATACATATGTATTATTTTCTGATAAGGCATGGTCATCCCATAGGGACTACTGCTTGCTATAATGAGGCATCAATGGCATTGTTGTTGTCCCAGATTTCAATCCACACAGCCATACAACTTGGTGAAATCTTCGTTTTACATCATGTTTGTCCGCAAAAGAAAATCCTATATAAATGTCATGGATTTGTATATTTTTCGATGCTAAAAAGAATACAAGAGCTGAATTGTCCATTTCCCCAGATGAGTCTTGATGAAATCCCCAATTTTCCAGGCGATAAAAGATGTTTTCTAGGTGAAATCAGCATGTTCCATCACTTTTCCCATGGTTTCATCATGTTTCATCCAATTTGTCCCATGTTTTCCCTGGAGTTCTCCATCCAAAAAAAAACATCCCCATCCGGTGCAGGAGCAGCTCCGTGACGTCCAGCTGCTGCGTTCCACTGAGGCCGCCTTTGCGGCGCTGACGGCGGAGGGAACGGTGGTGGCCTGGGGCATGGCAGGGGCTGGCGGCCACGTGCCGCAGAGGGTGAAGGCGCCTTTTCTGGGGGAGAAAGTGGCCAAACTGGGAGAATTTGGTGAGAAGATGTGTGTGTTTTTTTGGGATGGCGAAGGTTGGAATGGTGGTAAATATCTGGATTCTACTATTTTTGAAGAATGATGAATTTAGTCGTTTTATGTTGAAAAGATTCGATGAAAGACAATGAACCAGACCCCAATCACCCAATTTTGCCAGAAATGGGAGGAATCAAAATTACTACCCAACTGAATTGTTATCAGTGGATTTCCCTGACTTCACCCATTTTATGGGGATTTTTTCGGAGATCTAAGCGTTTCTGGTGGTGGTAAAACATGGTAAAACCAACAAGACACTGGGAGAAATACGATGGGAGTTCAGCAGGCAGACATCCGGGCTGTGCTGTTCCACGCTGTTTGTTTCTGACTGGGGAAGCCATGGTTCTCTATATACCTGTATAACATCCGGTGATCAAACAGGACAGCCAGTTGATTTTTTTGTATATATAGAGGTTTTAAACGTTTTTTTCATGGGAAGAACATCTACAAATGGGAGATATTCCATTGCCATGTTTGCTTTCGGAGGGTATGTGACTAGTTCAAGGTGGGTTGTGGCACTCATGGCCCCATGCAGAACGGTGGATGGTTTTTTCCCCAGGATAAGCTTGGATTTTGTTTCACCTATGTTAACATCACATGGTTTGGCCCTATATTTCTCTAGCTTAAATAAAGTTATATATACTGTACTGTATTATATGTGTACATAGTATATACATATATCATATATACATATATCATATATATATACTATGTTATATTAATATTATATATATATATGTATGTGCTACAGAAGTTTGTTATTCCACTCTACAAACAGGTTCGATATGCTATAATATGTTTATCCCATTTTGGTCAGGACCCCTCATTGGTTTCGAAGACACAGGAGCTGCGCAATGTGCGCGAGATTTGTTGAGGCCGCTCTGTTTGAAGGGTATCCAAGGCTATCCAAGCCATGGTAAAACTAAGCTATTGGAAGATTGGACTGGGGATGACATCGGATTACCTGAAGAATCAGGTTAGCGAAAATTTCCGTTGATGGCTGGGAGTTCTACTCGCATGTTGATTTGTCTAGCTGGGTTTTTTAAAGAATCAAATGCGCATGAACCAGAAAGTGGTTGAGGTTGCCAATCTTGAAACTGCCATTGCCACGGCAACATTCGGTTCAGTGTGGTAAACCCAATGGTACCCCTAGAATTGGGATGATGCTTTTAATGACCCCCAGTCATGCTTGGTTAGCGGGTTAATTTTAGAGGGTCTACCACATTAGTCGAGTTGTAACCCCATAAATTCTCTTGTTTTGTCCATGCAATTAGATGAATATAAAACGTTTGACAAATGTTCGATGTTTTCACATTGAAAAAAGGTGTTTCCACTCATTTGTGTAATGCGTCTTGTATTTATTCGAAACCTAAACCTTGTTTTCACCCAACTGTCATAGATCTTGCTATCATTCATCGTGCAAACGAAATTGCTCAGACCTCCCGGGGTCATTGCTCAACGGCTACAATTTGCAGACTCTGTCAGGCCCTTGGGCTTCGGAACATCAACTTTTTCATCTTAAAATAGGCGACAATACTGCCCTGCTTTTAAAAAAGATTGGTATCATAATTGAAAATATATGTATGTATATACTGTAATTATATATATATATAAAACCTTGGTCTCATCTTGTTCCCACCGATGGTCGGAGTTGTCCACGACCCACCGCGATCCCAAGGGGATCTCGCGCAGGCCCTTCTACGTGGCTCTGAATGGCTCGAAGTCAAGTGGCAATTTGTGCCGGTGATCCATCAATGGACATCATCCATCAATGGACATCAATTGAATCAAAGGAAATTGAAAAAATATGTTAACATGGTTCTATTATGATATATTAGTAGTTATAGTATGGTGTAGTTATAGATAATTATAGTATATTGATCATTCTTTATATATATATACATATGCATACAGGCTGCATACATCAAAGATATACATCTGTAGGATCCAAATCGAGGGACCAAAGCCATAAACCTACCAGTTGGGGGGTTCAATCCCATGGTGAGTCCTTGGGGTCTATGTTTTTTTCCACGAGAGTGGATACGATGACTAACCATTTCTTGCCCCTGCACAAAAAAAGACCCACCGCTCAGCCAGTTTGCGGTCACCTTTCGACAAGCGAAGGTGGCAAGTGGCCACGCAAATGCATGTGCTTTGTCAGAGCTGCCAACCTTTGGGGCAAGACTGAGATTGAGATCATAAGATAGTTTTCTGCCGGGAAATCCTTTGTTTTGGATTTGTTTTTGGATCCTATGTTCATTTTGGTTGAGAGGTTCATGTTTTCTGCGTCCTATCAACTATTTTGTGTGATTGTCCGTGTTGACCAGCATGTTCTTTGGGTGTGCCAGCCGCCAATCACTATTGCAAAATGCAAACGAATGGGTTTCATGATTTCATGACCGAAATTGCACATGTCACCATTCTTTGCGGGCCATGTCACTGTTCGATTTGCTCGGGCTTGGTGTGTCTTTATCTCCCGAGACCGGGTTGATGGGGATTGTTTTTGTCTATTGTTATATTATGAGGATGGCATGATGGGATTATGGTTGTGTTTCATCCCTGGCTGTTTCGAGCACCCAATCTTAGCTCTGGCGTTCCTGGTGCCGGTGCCGAGTTTTAGTTTCAAGGGCGTGGGAATCTGCCATGCCATCGGTGAAAATAAGCCGAAAACAACGGTCTGCGCCACGCGACTATGCATGACCGTGGAAACGTCTTGACGTGACCCTGGCGAATCCGACTGTAGTAGCTGGGCCATGGGAAGTGCGTGTGCAGCGACCAAAGCGAAGCAATGCAACCTTCGCATTCAAAAAAAGCGCCAACAGCTGCCATATGTTTGGGGATGATGGGGATGGTTTAGAAACAGGTCTTGTATGGTCTCGTTGGTCATGTGTATGCGTATTATGTGTATATATATACATATATATGTACAATCATTATACAACTATATATATATATATATATATATTTATACATACATATTGCAAATATCGATATGGCTGTATACAATCATACCCATGTTGTTTGACATGATTACACCTCCGTCCTGCTTGTTTCGTGTTTCGGGCGCTCCACGAACCAGCCCCTTTTTTGGAGAAATGTTCTCTTTTTCATGGTGAAATCCCCATGTTCCCCTGTGTTTTTCGCACCATTTTCCATGCAAAAAAAAAGTGTGGCCTACTTGCAGCTGAAAAACCTCTGGCAGATGGTGGAATGCCCGCCTGGCTTCGATCAACCCTGCTGTAGCGTCTCTTGGAGCTGAGCAAAACGTAGCCCATGTTTTCCCAAAGTGGAGGAAGATGAGATTGGCACACCTGGAAATGGCCATAAATGTAGGGTAAATCGGCAATTCTGCACAGAGATCCCAAACTGGCTTGGAAGAAGTATTGAGAGGAGTTCATCAGCCATTCTATGTGCATCGAATCAGAAAATTACCCAGGAGGAATGGATTGAATGGGTCAATGGATTGGGATGTTCTTTATGATTTTTGTCAATGAATGTAGAGGTTTCCTGCAAATCTACCGAACTGGATTCTGGAACTGGCTCTGCCTGTTGGAATCTTGGAAACCTCTTCATCCGACGATAAAAATTCCAGTTGACAGCAATCAAAAGTGGGTCTTTGATAGTTTTTGACTGACAAAAATGCAAAAGAAATCAACAATCATACGTTGCTGCGTGATTGAAATGCGTGTTTTTTTCTCTTTATCCCTGAAGATGTGAAGAACATATGTTCCTACCCTACTTGGGGAAAAAACAACTAAGCCCAGTTCACCCACTATACCTACGTGCGGGCGGGCGAGCAGACATGCATAGGTACAAATACACATGGATACATAGATAATCATAGGTAAATATAGACATACAGACATACAGACATACATGTGAGTGATTTCCTACGACGAGGGCCCAAAATCATCCAAAAAATTGTCATGCTCAATAGGGAAACCAGCGTTTTCGTGGTCCGCCATTTTAAACAAGTTACAAAACCTCCATACATCTACACAAATGTTGTATGTAAGTACATAATAGATATATGTATGTACACATATACATATATACATATATACATATATACATATATACATATATATATATATATATACATATACACATATATATACATAAACATATATACATATAAACATATATACATATACATATATACATATATACATATATACATATATACATATTTACATATATACATATATACATATATACATATATACATATATACTTGTATACATATGTACATATATACATTTATACATATATACATATATACATATATACATATATACATATATACATATATACATATATACATATATACATATATACATATATACATATATACATATATACATATATACTCATA